>Ga0163150_10000034_pt1 | contig 237709 bp, 223 predicted proteins | sample OliLakLV19P2IB_FD_148628 | JGI IMG/M metagenome (GOLD analysis project Ga0163150, IMG submission 148628) | Freshwater microbial mat bacterial communities from Lake Vanda, McMurdo Dry Valleys, Antarctica - Oligotrophic Lake LV.19.P2.IB | ecosystem: Environmental > Aquatic > Freshwater > Lake >... | reverse complement strand
GGCACTGCAGTTGCTCCGGTAATTCGCCGATTCCCAGGAGCCGGGGAGGGCGCGAGCTCTCCCCGGCGTCCTGAGGGCAGGCCGGGATGACGATCAACCCACCAACGACGACGACGCCGATCGGCGAACTCGGACCGAAGGGAGTGGACCGTCCGGCGTCCGTGGAGCCGCGGCGCACGCGCGCCGCGGCTCCACCCTCCGAGGTCGCGCGCGACGGCGCGGACGAGCCTGTCGCCGCCGTGGCGGCGGAGAAGGAAGCGGAGTCCCGGGCCGCAGCGGTGCTCGAGTTTCCGCTCCAGGAGCTGTCGATCCGCCGGGATCCCGAGATCGACCGGGTGGTCGTCCTGGTACGGGATGCGCAGACCGGGGAGGTCGTGCGCCAGATCCCGTCCGAGGAATGGGTTCGGGTCCTGAAGCGACTGCATGGCGTCAAGGGCCTGTTCGTCGATCAGAAGGGTTAGCGGCGGAAGGGCTGGCAAGAGATGGCGACGATCAACATCGGTGGCCTCGCGAGCGGTCTCGACACCAACAAGATCGTGACCCAGCTGGTCGCGCTCGAGCGGCGGCGCGGCGTCGACCTGTTGCAGATCGAGCAGCTCGAGCAGCAGAGCCGGCAGAGCGCGCTCGCCGGCTTCGGCACCAAGATCGCGAACCTGCTCGCCGCGGTCGACAAGCTGCGCGAGCCCACCAGCGCGCTCGCGCGCAAGGCCACCTCGAGCAACACCGCGACCGTCACCGCGAGCGCGGGCAGCGGTGCGCTCACCGGTACGACCGAGATCACCGTAAACACCCTCGCGCGCGGCTCGATTGCCACCTCGGCGACCGGAACGAGCAGCGGCTCGTCGACGATCGCCGGCGGTGCCGGCATCTTCTCGTTCCAGATCGGCAGCGGGGCCGTGCAGACGATCGCGATCGACGCGACGACCACGCTCGAGGGGCTCGCGAGTTCGATCAACGGGCTCGGCGTCGGCGCCAGCGCGACCGTGGTGAACCTCGGTACGGCTTCGGCGCCCGACTACCGGCTGCGCCTCGCGAGCCGCGACACCGGCACCTCGAGCGCGATCTCGATCACGGCGGACAACACCACGATCGGCGTCTCCGTCACGCAGACCGCGCTCAACGCGAGCTTCAGCGTGAGCGGCTTTGCGACGCCGTTCACGCGCGAGAGCAACGTGGTCAACGACGTGGTCGCGGGCGTCACGCTCACGCTGCAGGCGACCGGTGGCCCGGCGACCATCAGTGTCACGACCGATACCTCGGTCGTGCGCAAGGACGTCGAGGCGGTGGTGTCGGCGTTCAACGAGATCGTGTCATTCGTCAACCAGCAGAGCGCGGTCACCCAGGACGCGACCTCGACCGACCGCGACGTCGAGGCCGGTCCGCTGGCGTTCGACAGCACCGTGCGCTCGGTCCTGCAGGGGCTGCGCACATCGGTCAGCTCGGCCGTCGCTGGCCTGAGCGGCAGCTACTCGCTGCTCGCCGAGACCGGTGTCTCCTCGACCCGCGAAGGTACGCTCGTGCTCGACGGCGCCGCGCTCGACGCGGCGCTGGCAGCCGACGAGGGCGGCGTCAGCGAGCTCTTCGGCGGCAGTGGTGCCACCGGCGGCGTGTTCGACCGCGTGCACGACTATCTGACCGGCATCACCGGCGCGGGTGGTCTACTCGAGATTCGCAGCAAGGGCGTGACGGCGTCGATCGACGACCTGCGCGAGCGGATCGAGGCGGGCGAGCGCCAGGTCGCGGCCTTCGAGCAGAACCTGCGCGACACCTTCACCAACCTGGAGCTCCTCGTGAGCCGTCTACAGTCCCAGAGCGCGTTCCTCTTGAACTCGCTCGGAAAGAGTTCCTGAACATGCTGATGAGCCAGCAGACCTCCGCCGGACACTACCAGCAAGCGGAGTTCGCGACCGCCGATCGTGGCCGCATCCTGCTCCTGATGTTCGACGGCGCGCTGCGCTTCCTCGCGCAGGCGGAAGCGGGCTTGCGCGCCGACCGGATCGAGGAGTTCGTCGGCCAGCTCGGACGGGCGCAGGCGGTGATCGCCGAGCTGCTGCACACCCTCGATCACAAGGCCGGCGGCGAGATCGCGAGCCAGCTCGACCGGCTCTACCGCTTCATGCTGGAGCACCTGGTCGAGGCCAACGTCCAGAAGAGCCCGCAGCACCTGGCGCAGGTCCGGCACCTGCTGTCGATCATCGCCGAGTCCTACCGTGAGATCCTCGCACGCGGCCTGCCGCAGGTCGGGGCCCGCGATGCCGCCTGAGGAAGCGTTGCTGGCGCGGAGCCGCGCGGCGCTCGAGCTCTGGCAGCGCTTGCGCTGCGCCTACGACGCGATCGAGGACGCGCTGGCCAACCCGGGACGACACGAGCTCGGGCCACTCGGCGAGCGCATCGTCACGCTCGAGAACGAGCTGCGGCCGCTGGTGGGCGAGCTCGCGGTGCCGCGCTCGCGACCCGACGACGCGGATCCTGCGCTGGCGGCGCTATGGCGCGAGACCGATGCCGTCGTGGCGTCGCTGGCGGCGCGCCAGCCGGTGCTGGTGCGGGCCGCGCTCGACGCGCGCAGCGCCACCGCCGAGCGGCTCGAGAGCATGCGCGCCGCGCGCGGCCAGCTACGCCGCTACGGTGCCCCCGAAGCCGGCGCCGCACAGCTCACCTCGCGCCACGCGTGAGCGCGCGCGCTGGGCAGGAAGCTCCCATGGCCGGGACGGAATTGCCGTCCTCGTGGCGCGCACGGCACGCTCTGTAGCGCTGCCCGATCCGATCGCGCTGGCATCGTCGTTGCATCGGCTGCTGCCGCCGATGCGTGCCAACGAGGCCATCTTTGCCGACAACTGCGCCGCGCTGGGCGCGCGCGCCCCGGCGCTCGCGTCCCGGATCGCGAGCGCGGTGGTGCCGCCGCAGCACGTCCTCACCTGGACCGGCGACGGTATGCCGCTGCTGAGCGTGAACGGTGTCGCGCTGCAGCACCCGGCCGACCCCTGCGGTGACGGCACCCGCTGGGCACGGGGCGCGGTCGAGCGCCTGACGGCGCACGGTGCGCGGCGCGCGATCGTCGTCGGCCTCGGGCTCGGCTACCACGTCGAAGCGCTCGCACAGCGCTTCGCGGGCGCCATCGAGGTCGCCGAGCCGGATCCGGCGGTCTGGCGCAGCGCGCTCACGGCGCGCGACCTGCGTGCGCTGCTGGCGCGCATCGAGCCCGGCGACGGCAGCGGCGCCGGCGACGTCGCGGCGCAACCGGACGGAGCTCCGGGCGCGGTCCGCGTCCTGGCGCATGCTCCCTCGCTGCTGCGCGCCGACGGCCTGCACCGTGCCCTGTACGAGCGTCTGATCGCCCGCAGCGGCTCGAGCGGGCTGCGGCTGCGCATCCTGGTGGTGTCGCCGATCGCCGGCGGCTCGCTGCCGATCGCGCGCTACGCGACGCGCGCCCTCGCACGTCTCGGGCACGAGACCCGGCTGCTCGATCTGTCCGCGTTTCACAACAGCCTGAACGAGCTCGCGCTATTCGACGCGAAGGCAGCACGGCGAGCCGAGCTCGAGAGCCGGCTGTGCGGCGTTCTCGGCGCCGGCGTCGCGGCGACCGCGGAGGCGTTCGCGCCCGACGTCGTGCTGGCGCTGGCGCAGGCCCCGCTCGACGTGGCGGCGCTCGACGCGCTGGGCAGAACCGGTGCGATCCGCGCGCTGTGGTTCGTCGAGGACTTCCGGCGCTTCACCTACTGGCAGCAGGTCGCGGCGCATTACGACCACGTCTTCACCATCCAGACCGATGACTGCTTCGCGGCGCTGCGCGCCGTGTGCGACGCGCGGCTCGCCTACCTGCCGTGTGCCTTCGACCCGGACGAGCATCGGCCGCTGGCGCTGTCGAGCGAGGACCAGCGCGCCTACGGCAGCGACGTGTCGTTCGTCGGCGCCGGCTACCGCAACCGCCGGCTGGCGTTGCGGCGCTTCCTCGACCAGGACTTCCGCATCTGGGGTAGCGACTGGGAGGGGGCCGCGGAGCTCGAGCGCGTGCTGCAGCGCAGCTCGGCGCGGATCTCGAGCGAGGACGCAGTGCGCATCTTCAACGCGACCCGGGTCAACCTGAACCTGCACTCGTCGACCTACCACGACGGCGTCGACCCGCAGGGCGACTTCGTCAACCCGCGCACCTTCGAGCTGGCCGGCTGCGGTGCGTTCCAGCTGGTCGACCAGCGCAGCCTGCTGCCCGAGCTCTTCGCCGCAGGCAGCGAGCTCACGGTCGCCCGCTCGGCTGGCGAGATGCGCGCGCAGGCGCAGCACTTCCTCGAGCGCCCCGACGAGCGTGCGCAGATCGCCGGCCGCGCCCGCGCCCGCGCGCTTGCCGAGCACACCTACGAGCACCGCATGCAGGCGCTGGTGGCGGCGATCGTGGCCAGCGATCAGGACCGGCTGCTCGCGCGCAGCCGGCCGCCGACCTTCGCCGATCTTGCGGCACGCGAGATCGGGCCGCTGCGCGAGCTGCTCGAGCGCCATCCTGCGCGCGCGCCGTTCGCGCTCGACACCGTGGTACGCGGCATCACCGAGCGCGCGGGCGACGTTTCGGAGGAAGAGGCCATCTTCCTCTTCCTGCACCAGTTCCAGGAGCTCTATCTCGGCGAGGCGCGCACGTGAGCGCGCGCCGGATCCTGATCGTCAACCTGACCCGCCTGGGCGATCTGCTGCAGACCTCGCCGACGGTCGCCGGGCTGCGCGCGCTGCACCCGGACGCCGAGATCACGCTGCTCGCGGAGAAGAACTTCGCCGAGGTTTGCGAGGCGATCCCCGGCGTCGACCGCGTGCACCGGATCGACCTCGATCATCTGGGCCATCTCCTGCTCGCAGGTGGTAGCCGGGTCGGCGAGGCGTTCCACTTCGTGCGCAACACGGTCGCCGAGCTGCGCGCGGGGCGCTTCGATCTGGCGCTGAACTTCTCGAGCTCGCGCATGAGCGCGGTGCTGCTCGGCCTGCTCGACATACCCGACGTGCGCGGCTGGTCGATGACCAGCGACGGCTTCCGCGCCATCCAGACGCCGTGGGCGCGCCTGTTCGCGACCCTCTGCCTGAACCGGCGCGTCGCGGGCTTCAATCTGGTGGACTGCTATCGCGGCGTCGCAGGGTGCCTGAGCACCGCCACGCCCGGACTGTCGTTCACGGTGTCCGACGCGGCGCGCGCCAGGGTCGCGACGCGCCTGGACGCGGCCGGGATCGCGGCCGGCGCGCGCGTGATCGCGTTGCAGCTCGGTGCCAGCCGGGCGGTCCGACGCTGGCCGATCGAGTCATTCGCGCGGCTCGCGCACGAGCTCGCCGGCGATGGTAAGCGCATCGTGCTGGTCGGTGGCGGCGGTGAGCGCGCGCTCGCCGCCGAGCTCCTGCAGGCGTGCGGCTCGTGCGCGACCCCGCTGGTCGACCTGTGCGGCCAGACCAGCATCCAGGAGCTGGGTGCGTTGCTCGAGCGCTGCGCCCTGCTGGTGACCGGCGACACCGGGCCCATGCACATGGCGGCGGCGACGCGCACCCCGATCGTCGGACTCTTCTTCGGGCCGGCGTTGCCGTTCGACACCGGCCCCTACGGCACGGACCACGTCGTGCTGCACGCCGGGGTGAGCTGCGCGCCGTGCGATCACGCGGTGCACTGTCTCGATCCGTTCTGTCGCCGGACGATCACCGCCGAGCTGGTGGCGAGCGTCGTGCGGGCGCGTCTCGCGGCCGACTGGAGCAGCCTCGCCGAGATCGGGACTGCGCTTGCCGCACGCGCCCCGGTGCGGCTGTACCGAACCGGGTTCGACGCGCGCGGGCTATTCGATTGCCCTGTGCTCGGCACGGTGTTGGCGCGTCCCGAGGACGAGCTGCGCCGCGCCTACCGGGCAACCTGGCTAACCTTGCTCGAAGGGGTGCCGCTGCCCGGAGCAAGGAGCACTGGACTGGTCGACGTGGCGCCGTTCGCCGCCCTGGCCGAGCTGGCCAGGCTGGGCACGGAGCTCACCGCGCGGCTCGACCGGCTGGTGATCGACGCGGCCAGATCGCTCGACGCGGTGCAACGCGTCGGCCGCGAGATCGAGGTGCTCGATCGGGCGATCGGCGAGCACGGCCGCGTTCACCCAGACGTCGCGGTGCTCACGCAGATGTTCGCGTTCGAAAAGGAGACCATGCCGGGCGAGGACCTGGCCGGTCTCACCAAGGAATCGGCTCGGCTCTACCGTGACCTCTGCAGGTCGGCCGACTGCATGCAGGCACTGCTCGGCGGAAGCGGGGCGGTGGGAGAGGTGGATCATGCAAGTATTCGTCAATGATCGCGAGGTCGCCGACCTGGCGGCCGCCCGTTCGACCATCGGAGAGCTCGTCGAGGCGCTCGGTGTGCACGTCGATCCGAACGAGGTGCTGACCGCCGTCGCGCTCGACGACGAGGTATTCTCGGCCGGCGACGATGCGCGCTACGCACGGCGCTCGGCTGCTGGTGTGCGCCGCCTCACCCTGACCACGAGTACCATCGCCGTGCTCGCGGCCAATCTGCGCTCGGATGCGCAGGAGGGGCTGCTGTCGATCGTGGCGAAGCTCGAACGGGTCACCGAGGCGCTGGGGCGGGGCGAGCCGCAGGTGGCGTTCCAGGTGCTGGCGGCGGCGCTGGACGAGCTGCGGCTGGTGTTGCTGCTCGACGAGCACACCGTCCAGCTCGCCGGTGGGGCCGCGCTGACGTCGCAAGCCGACCTGACGCCCCTTGCCGAGGACCTGCTGGCGGCGCAGAGCCGCGCCGACCGCGGGGCGACGCGGATCCTGCTGGCCGAGCGTCTGCTGCCGCTGCTGCGCGGCTGGAGCGCGACTGCCACAGCGGGTGCGGGTGCGCGAGCGGGTAAGCTGGTGTCGTGAGCGAGGGCGTACGTTGGCGCCCTGACGCGTGCGCGTCAGCTTTCTGACCACAGCGCAGCAAGAAATTCCCCGCCCGGGCAAAATCTGCAGTGCGATCGCGGACGGGCGAAATCCCCGCGGTGGCATTTCGCTTGCTGCCCGCACGTCGCGCCCTAGTGGCTGCGCGACGACATGCGAACCCATCTCCCCCGAACCCTGGCCGCAGCTCTCGTCTGCGCAACGCTCGCGCCCGCGATCGCTGCAGCGGCGAGCGAGATCAGCTCCGCGCCGCACTTTCTGGTCCTCGCCGATCGCGAACGCATCGTGCTGTTCGCCGACGGGCCGGTTGCCGGTGCCATGGCGGATCACCGTGCGGACGGCAGCATCGAGATCACCGTTCCGCGCCTCACCGTCGCGCAGGCGATCGCCGGGCGTGACTTCGACAACGCTGGCTCGGGTGGATCGGGCAAGACGCGTGTGCGGCTCGCTGGCACGGCGCGCGGCGACGTGGTGGTGCGCATCGAGTCGGCGACACCGGTCGGCCGCGTACACGCGTTCGCTGCGAGCAAGCCCGCCCGGCTGACGATCGACCTGCTGCACGCGGGTACGCAGTTGAGTGCGGCCGCGCCGCCGACCACGGCGAAGCCCGTGCCTGCCGCGAGTCCCGTCGCAGCGCAGGCGAAGGGGAAGGAAGCCGCCGCCACCCTATCCGGCGCGGACAAGGCGGCACCGGTCGTCGCGGCCGCTCCGGTCGAGATGGTCGGCCCGCCGCGCGAGGAGCCACCGGCCGGCACTGCGCACGGCGAGTTCGTGGGGCCGCCCGCGCCCGCGGCTGTGCTCGCGGCTGCCGAACCGGCAGCCCCTGCGGCGTCCACAGCCGTGGCCGAGGTGTCCGAGGATGCGGCAGGCGACCACATGCTGGTCTGTCGCTGGCGGCGAAGCTCCGGGATCGCCTACTGCGGACCCGATCCCAGGAATGCGGTGTACCTGGCCGACCTCGGCACGGCAGACCTAGCCGGTCAGCTCGACCGCACGCGCAACGGTCCCACCGCGGCGGCACTGCCGCCTCTCGGAGCAGCCGAGGCCTACCTGAACGCGGACGTCGCGCTGCTGCGTGGAGCAAAGTCCGGCTTGTTGCTGCCCGGGCTGACGGCCTACGAGCACGCGCTGCGCGCGCACCCGCACTTCGTCGATGCGCCGCGCGCGCGCGCCAACGTAGCCCTGCTCTATCACGCGCTCGGTTTCACGCCCGAGCTCGAGCGGATGGCGCGTGAGAAGAATCCGGTCGCGCCGTTTGCCGGCGTCCTGCTGGCGGACGTGCGCCGCGCGCAGGGCGAGCGCAACGGTGCCGCAGTGCTGCTCGACGCCGGCGCCAAGGCCGGCGGCATCACGGCGTGCCTGGCGGCACGCGTGCGGGCGAATCTCGCCGCGGACCAGGGCCAGCGCGAGGCCTTCCCCGGCGCGTTCGCGGAGCTGGCCAGGGTCTGCCCGCGCACCATCGTCGAGGATGCGGCGACCAGCTGGCTGCGTGCCCGGGCGATGGTCCTCGGTGGCGAGGCGGCGCGCGCGGCGGCGGCACTGGCGCTGATCGAAGAGGAGCTGCCGCGTCGCGAGCGTGCGCTGCTACTCGTCCACCTTGCCGGCGCGTATGATGCCGCCGGCAACGTCGCCGCTGCGCGTGCGATCGACGAGCGGCTCGCCTCGGGCGCGCTCGGTCGCCGCCCGGTGCGCGCGGCGCGTATGGCACTCGCCGCGCGGGACGCAGCCGAGGGCAAGCTCGCCGCGGCGGAGCACCGCTTCGCGGGTCTACCGATCGAGGACGCGCACCAGAGCCGCGAGCGCGCCGATCTGGTCGCGGCCAGCGAGCTGCTGCGCGGCGGCAACGAGATCGCAGCGCTCGGTATGATGAGCGAGCGCAAGCTCGAGGCACGCCGGCTTGCGCCGGGCGACCAGATCCTGCTCGCGCGCGCGCTGCGCCGTGTCGGTCTGCTCGACGAGGCGCAGCGCCTGCTGCGCAGCGTCGGTGCGACCGAGCCGACGCGTCTGCCCGACGCCTACTTCGACGAGCTCGGCGCGCTCGCCCTGGCGCGCGAGGACAGCAACGCGGCGCTGGCGGCGGCGGAGCAGTGGCAGGCGGCGCGCTCGGGCACGCTGCCGGCGGGCGCGGTCGCACTGCGGGCGCGTGCGCGTGCCGCCAAGGGCGATGCCCGCGGCGCCAACGAGACCCTCACCAAGGAGCTCGCGGCGCTCGATCCCGATCTGGCGCGCGACGTCGCGGTCGATCTGGCGCATGAGCTGCGCTCGGCCGACCCGACGCTGGCGCTCGGCCTGGCCCGCGGCGCACTCGACGCCCCCGGCTTGCCGCCGCTGTCAGCCGAACGCGAGGCCGCGGCGCTGCGCGCGGTCGCCGAGGCAGCCGAGGCGCTCGGTGATCAGGCTGCGGCGCAGGACGCCTTCGCGCGCCTGGCGAGCGAGCACGCCGGTGACCCTGCCGCCGCGGGCGCGGCCTATCGTGCGGCCCGACTGGCGACCGCGCCGGCGGCGCGCAGCGGGGACAAGGCGCAGCCGGCAGCTGGGCCGAAAGGCGAGACCCCGGTGGCCGACGACGACCCGCTGGCTCGCCGCATGGCGGCGGTCGGCCAGCTCTACTCCGAGGTGGTGGCCGGCATGTCGCCGGGAGCGCAACCGTGATGCCCGAGCTGGCGAGCCAGAACCAGAATCAGATCGCGCAGCTGCACGACGCGTTTCGCGTCTTCACCGACGCCACCGCGAGCCTCGAACGCGAGTACCAGCTGCTGCGCGGGCAGGCTGGCGAGCTCCGCGGACAGCTCGCCGAGAAGCAACGCGCGCTCAAGGCGAGCCTCGAGCGCGAGCGCCATCTCGAGCTGCAGTCGCTGCGCCAGAGCCGGCTCGCGGCGATGGGCGAGATGGCGGCCACGCTCGCGCACGAGGTGCGCAACCCGCTCGGCGGCATGGAGCTGTTCACGCGGCTGCTGATCGACGAGCTGTGCGAGCAGCCGCGCGCGCGGCGACTCGCCGAGCAGATCGCGCGCGGCATCCAGGATCTGAACCACCTGGTGAACAACATCCTGGAGTACGGTCGGATGCCGGAGCCGAAGCTCGCCTGGACCAGCGTCGGCGGCGTGATCGAGGAAGCCTTCACCGTGGTCGGGCCGGCGCTCCACGCCGGCATCCGGGTGGTGCGCGAGGACGTGCGCGAGATCTTCTGGTGGCTCGACCGCTCGCTGCTGACGCAGGTGCTGCTCAACCTGATCCGCAACGCGGGCGAGGCGATGGGCGAGCGCGGTACGCTTGCGGTGGTGGTCGAAGCGCAGCCCGACGAGCGCTTGCGCATCGTCGTCGCCGACAGCGGGCCGGGCATCGCAGCGGGCAGCGAGCGCACCATCTTCGATCCCTTCTTCACGACCAAGGAGCGCGGCACGGGCCTCGGGCTCGCCGTCGCGCGCGCCGCGGTCCTGGCCCACGGCGGCGGTCTCACGCTCGAGCCGAGCTCCTCGGGAGCACGCTTCGCGGTGACCCTGCCATTCCCTGCGCACGCGGCGGCGGAGTCGAGGTAGCACGATGGACAGAGTTCTGGTGGTCGACGACGAGAGCAGCATGCGGCTCGGGCTGACCGAGGTGCTCGAGCGTGCGGGTTTCGCCGTGACCGCGGTCGACGGCGGCGCCGCGGCGCTCGACGCGCTGGCGGCGCAGCGCCACGCGCTGGTGATCAGCGACATGCGCATGCCCGGCATGACCGGTGCGGAGCTGCTGGCCGTGGTGCGCGCGCGCCATCCCGGGCTGCCGATGATCGTGATGACCGCCTACGGCACCGTCGAGGACGCGGTCGCCGCGATGAAGGGCGGCGCGCGCGAGTTTCTGACCAAGCCGTTCTCGCCGCAGGAGGTCCTGCACGTCGTGCGCGGGCTGCTCGAAGAGCCGGAGCCGCGTCCCTTCTCCGCGGCTGAAGAGGGCATGACCGCGGCCAGCACGAGCACCGGCGAGGAGCGCCCGATCATCAGCCAATCGGCGGCCATGGCGCGCGTGCTGCAAGTGGCGGAGGCGGTCGCGGGCAGCCGCGCCGCGGTGCTGATCGCGGGCGAAAGCGGCACCGGCAAGGAGCTGCTGGCCCGCCACATCCACGCCGTCGGGCCGCGCCGCCAGCAGCCGTTCGTCGCCGTGAACTGCGCGGCACTGCCGCGCGAGCTGCTCGAGAGCGAGCTCTTCGGCCACGAGCGCGGCGCCTTCACAGGTGCGATCGGGCGCAAGCTCGGCAAGTTCGAGCTCGCCAACCGCGGCACGATCCTGCTCGACGAGATCAGCGAGATGGAGCCGGCCCTGCAGGCGAAGCTGCTGCGCGTGCTGCAGGAGCACGAGGTCGACCGGCTCGGCGGCAGCCGCCCGGTGCCGATCGACGCGCGCGTGATCGCGACCACCAACCGCAACCTGCGCGACATGGTGGCCGCGGGGACGTTCCGCCGCGATCTCTACTACCGCCTGCACGTGGTGCCGCTCACGCTGCCGCCGTTGCGCGAGCGCGGCGAGGAGATCGACGCCCTGGTCGAGCACTTCTGCGCGCGTTTCGCGGCCGGCCGTGGCATCACGCTCGACGCCGCGGCGCGGGCGCATCTGCGCGCGTATGGCTGGCCGGGCAACGTGCGCGAGCTCGAGCACGTGATCGAGCGCGCGCTCCTGCTCACCAGCGGGCCGGTACTGCGCAGCGGCGATCTGCAGCTCGACGAGGAGCCGGTCGCGCTGCGGACACCCGAGCCGGCGCGCACGCTCGCCGGCCGTACGGTGCACGAGGTCGAGCGCCAGCTCATCTTCGAGACCCTGGAACGGACCAACAACAACCGCAGCCACGCCGCCCGCTTGCTCGGAATCAGCGTACGCACGCTGCGCAACAAGCTGGCCGAGTACCGCACCTGCGGCACCATGCAGGCGAGCCTATCGTGAGTGCACCGGGCGATTCGTGCCGCAGGGGGAAGAACCTGCCGGGGGATGGGCGGCGCGCCGGGTGCATGGTCACCGCGACGCGCGACGCAGGACGCAGAGATGGGGCGGGAACGTACCTTGCAGCGGCGAGGACGTCGGGTTGATCCGCCCGAACGAGAGGACGCAGACGATGGAGATCTTCAGCAACGTGGTGCGCGGCCTGGCCGGAGCCCTCGAGCTCCACCAGCAGCGCCACCGCATCATCAGCGAGAATCTGGCCAACGTCGAGACGCCGGGGTATCGCGCGCGCGACCTCGCGTTCCACGACGCGCTCGATTCGGCGTTCGCCGGCGAGGCCGGCGCGCCGCAGCGGGCGGAGGCGGTGCTCGACACCTCGACGCCGGTCAAGATCGACGGCAACTCGGTGGATCTGGACCTCGAGACGACGCGACTGTCGGACAACGCGTTTCGCATCGTGACCTTGTCGCGGATCCTCGCCAAGAAGTACGCGGGCCTCAAAGAGACCATCGCGGAGCTGCGCTGATGCCCATCTCGGGAGCCTTCGCCGTCAGCGCGAGCGGGCTGGCCGCGCACCGCCTGCGCATGGACGTGATCTCCGCCAACCTCGCCAACGCCCAGAGCACGTCGACCCCGGAAGGCGGACCGTACAAGCGCCAGGACGTGGTGCTCGAGTCGGTGCCGCAGGTCGGCTTCGACGATCTCCTCTCGGCCGACGCCGGCCAGGGCGCGGCGGTGCGCGTCGCGCGCGTCGTCAAGGATCAGGCGCCGGCGCGGCAGTCGTACGATCCCGGACATCCGCACGCGGACGACGACGGCTACGTCGCTCTGCCAAACGTCAATCCGGTCACCGAGATGGTCGACCTGATGTCGGCCACGCGGGCGTACGAGGCGAACGTCGCGGCGATCAACGCGACCAAGCGCGTGCTGCAAGCGGCACTCGAGATCGGTCAGGGCTGAGCATGGCGATCATCGCTCCGATTCCGGTTCGTGGGCTCGCGGAGCTGCAGCCGACCGCGGCGACCAGGACGCCGGCGGCCGGCGAGGGCCAGTTCGCCACCGTTCTGAAGGACTCGATCTCTGAGGTGAACCGCCTGCAGCAGAAGGCGGACGCGTCGATCACCTCGCTGGCGACCAGCGGCCAGGCGAGCCTGCACGAGACCATGATCGCGATGGAAGAGGCCTCGGTGTCGTTCAAGCTGATGATGCAGGTGCGCAACAAGATCGTCGAGGCCTACCAGGAGGTGATGCGCATCCAGGTGTAGGCGCAGGCATCCGTTTGGACGCGCGGCGTGCCGCGCCGCGCCGCGCCACGTAGCGCTCCCGGAACGGAGCGCCGACGACAACTCCGATCCGTCCGAGCGAGAGAATGAAGCGTCTACAAACTTTGATGTTGCAAGTGCGCGACTTCCTGGTGAGCCTGCCGCCGGGCCGCCGGGCGTCGTTTCTCGGCATGTCGGTGGCGATCCTGGCCGCGACCTTCGGCCTGCTGTTCTGGGTGCAGCGCCCGCAGTACGCCGTGCTGTTCAACAAGCTCGACCAGAGCGACGCGGGTGGAGTCGTCGAGTACCTGAAGAGCAACAAGATCCCCTACCGGATCGGCGACGACGGCACGACGATCGAGGTATCGCAGTCCTCGCTCTACGAGGCACGCATGGCGCTCGCGGCGCGCGGCCTGCCGCAGGGCGGCAGCATCGGCTTCGAGATCTTCGACAAGCAGACGCTCGGCATGACCGACTTCGTGCAGCGCCTGGACTTCCAGCGCGCGCTCCAGGGCGAACTCGCGCGCACCATCATGAGCCTGTCGGCGGTCGAGGCCGCGCGTGTACACCTCGCGCTGCCCGAGCGCTCGCTCTTTGTCGCCGAGGATCGCCGGCCGTCGGCCTCGGTGGTCCTCAAGCTGCGTCCGGGGCGCACGCTGGCGCCGGAGCAGGTGAGCGGCGTCGCCAACCTGGTCGCGTCCAGCGTCGAGCGGCTGATGCCGAGCGACGTCACGATCGTCGACGTCAGCGGTCAGGTGCTGTCGAACGATCGCACCCAGGCGCGCGAGCGCGGCCCGGCCGACACCATGCGCTCGTATCAGACGGAAATCGAGCAGGGCTACGTCGAGCGCATCGAGAGCCTGCTCGAGCGCGCGCTCGGACCCGGCCACGCGGTCGCACGGGTCACCGCGGCGCTCGACCTTGCCCAGGTCGAGCGCACCGAGGAGGTCTTCGATCCCGACCGCAGCGCGATCAAGAGCGAGAAGCGTAACGTCGAGACCAACTCGACGAATACCGCGTCGGGCACCCCGGGCGTGAATGCCACGCTGAGCAACGAGGGCGGCGCCGCGACCCAGGAGGGCCCGAGCTCGCAGCGCGAGGACGCGACCGTGAGCTACGAGGTCAGCCGGATCACCAGCCGGCGGGTGGAACCGATGGGTGGCATCCGCAAGCTCTCGGTCGCCGTGCTGATCGACGGCATCGCGAAGGGCGAAGGTGCGACCAAGGAGTTCGTGCCACGCTCGGCCGAGGAGCTCGAGCAGTACAAGGAGCTGGTCAAGCGGGTGGTCGGGTTCAGTGAGGAGCGTGGCGACCAGATCGAGGTCGTGAGTGCGCCGTTCGAGAACCCGCTGCCGGAGACGCCCGAGGTACCTGGAATGCTCGCCCAGCTTTCTGACTGGTCCGACGAGCTCTGGCGGGTGGTCGGCATCGTGCTGTTCCTGGTCGTGAGCTTGACCGTGGTGCGGCCGTTCCTGCTGGCAATGGTGAGCCGCACGCCGGCCCCGCCGGCGCGTGAGCTGATGGCGGCGGTCGAGCAGGCCGCCCTGCCGCAGCCGAGCGACTTCGGGCGCAACGTGACCGACATCGCGCGCAGCAATCCGCAGCAGACCGCGATGGTGATTCGCCAGTGGGTGGAGACGGAGCGCCCGGCATGAGCGGCGAGGCTCTGAGCGGCTCGGAGAAGGCCGCGGTGCTGCTGCTCTCGCTGGGCCCCGACGTCGCCACCGAGGTCATGCGCCACCTGGCCGAGGACGAGGTGCGCAAGGTCGTCCAGGCCGTGGCGCGGGTGCGCAGCGTCGACGCCGAGCGCCTCGAGGTGGTCGGCCGGGAGTTCGCCAACACGTTGAGCCAGAATCCCAGCCTGGCCGTCGACGGACGCGAGTTCGCCATGGCGTTGCTCAGCCGTGCGGTCGCGGCGCAGAGCGAGAAGGGCGCGAGCCAGGAGGCGGTCGCGCTGGCCGAACTCGAGCAAAGCGTGATCGAGGACACCAGCTTCGCGGAAGCGCTCGCGGGCGTGCCCGCACCGGGTCTCGCGACGCTTCTCGAGTCGGAGCATCCGCAGGTCGCGGCGCTGATCCTCGCCCACCTGGAGCCGGCGCGCGCGGCGCAGACCATCGCCCGGCTACCCGATGCGATGCAGATCGACATAGTCGAGCGCATGGCGCGCATCGAGAACGTTCCCGCCGGACTGCAGGGTGAGGTCGGCGTCGTGCTCGCGACCCAGCTGCGTGGCCTCGCGCGTCCTCCGGGCAGCTCGGTCGGCGGCGTGCGCGCGGTGGCGGAGATCGTCAATCAGCTCGGCGGCGAGCTCGAGGACAAGATCCTGGGCGGCATCGAGGAGCACGACGCCGAGCTCAGCCAGCGCATCCGGGCGCTGACGTTCACCTTCGACGACTGCCTCAAGCTCGACGCCCGCAGCCTGCAGACGCTGCTCAAGGAAGTGCCGCGCGAGGACCTGCTGTTCGCGCTCAAGACGGCGTCCCCGGCGCTCGCCGAGATGATCTTCTCGAACATCTCGAGCCGCGCCGCCGAGATCTTGCGCGAGGACATGGGCTCGCTCGGACCGGTGCGGCTGAGCGAGGTCGAGGCTGCGCAGCAGCGCATCATCGCCTCGCTGCGCGAGCTCCAGGCCGACGGCAAGATCGTGATGGCGGGCGGAGGCGGCGATGTCCTCGTTTGAGCCGTTGCTGCCGACCCTGCTCGGCAAGATGGGCTTCGCGCCGTTCGCGGGTGACCCGACCGGCGGTCCGGTGCAGGAGCCGCCGCGGCCCGGCGCCGGACCCTTTCGCGACCTCAACCGAGCAGCCAGCGCCGACGACACCAGCGCGGCGCGCCGGCTCGAGGACGAGCGCCAGGCGATGGAGCAGGCGGTGCATGCACGCGGCGTGCTCGAGGGCAGGGCGCAAGCCGAGGCGGAGCTCGCGCACCTCGTTCAGGGCCTCGGCGAGGCGATCGCCGCACTCACCCGGTTCCGCAGCGAGATGCTCGAACGCTACCAGTCCGAGCTGCTGGATCTGGCGCTTGAGGTTGCGCGCAAGGTCGTCGATCGCGAACTCGAGCAGCACCCCGAGCACTGGCTGCTGCTGATCCGCGACGGCGTGCGGCGCGCGCTCGACCGCGACCACATCCGCATTCGCGTCGCGACCCCGCTGCACGCCTTCCTGCGCGAGCACCTCGACGAGCTGCGTGCGGAGCTCGACGGCGTGAAGGAGTTCGAGCTGCTCGAGGACACGACCTTGCCCGCGACCGGTTGCGTGGTCGAGACCTCGTACGGCGATCTCGACCTCGGCGTGGAGAGCCAGATCACGACCATCCGCAACGCGCTCGCGGAGCCGGCGTGACCGAGCTCGACTTTGCGGGCGCGCTGGCGCGGCTGCGCAGCATCGATCCGGTGCGGGTCAGCGGCCGCGTGACCGACGTGATCGGGCTGGTGATCGAGGGTAACGGCCCGGGCCTGCCGATCGGCGGGCTGTGCGCGATCGAACGCCGCAACGGGCGCGCGGTGGTGCCGGCCGAGGTGGTCGGCTTCCGCAAGAACCGCGTGCTGCTGATGCCGCTCGGCGACGTCAGCGGCATCGAGCCCGGCAACCGGATCGTCGTCAGCCGCGAGCGCCAGTTCATCGGCGTCGGCCAGGCGATGCTCGGCCGGGTGATCGACGGCCTCGGCACGCCGCTCGACGATGGCGGGCCGCTCGCTGTGGACAAGCAGGTGGCGCTGCACGGGCGCGTGATCAACCCGCTCGAGCGTGCGCCCATCCGCGCGCCGCTCGCGCTCGGCGTGCGCGCGCTCGACGCCATGCTGACCTGTGGACGTGGCCAGCGGCTCGGCATCTTCGCCGGCTCGGGCGTCGGCAAGAGCTCGCTGCTCGGCATGATCGCGCGCTCGACGCAGGCGCAGGTGAACGTGGTCGCGCTGATCGGCGAGCGCGGCCGCGAGGTGCGCGAGTTCCTCGAGAAGGACCTCGGGCCCGAGGGCCTGGCGCGCTCGATCGTCGTGGTGGCGACTTCGGATCAGCCACCGCTGGTGCGCATCCGTGGCGCGTTCCTCGCCACCGCGATCGCCGAGCACTTCCGGGATCAAGGCCTCGACGTGATGCTGATGATGGACTCGCTCACCCGGCTCGCGATGGCGCAGCGCGAGGTCGGGCTGTCGATCGGCGAGCCGCCGTCGTCGCGCGGCTACACGCCGTCGGTGTTCACCATGCTGCCGAAGCTGCTCGAGCGCGCCGGTGCTACCACCAGCGGCAGCATCACCGGCCTCTACACGGTGCTGGTCGAGGGCGACGACATGAACGAGCCGGTCGCCGACACCACGCGTGGCCTGCTCGATGGGCACGTCGTGCTGTCGCGCGCGCTCGCCGACGAAGGACATTTTCCGTCGATCGACGTGCTGCGCAGCATCTCGCGCCTGATGAACGACATCGTGCCCGCCGACCAGCTCGCGCAGGCGCAGCGCGTCCGCGCCTGGCTGGCGGCGTACCGTGACGCCGAGGACCTGATCAACATCGGCGCGTACTCCGCGGGCGCGAATGCGCGCATCGACGATGCCGTCGCGCAGCGCGAGCGCATCGCCGCCTTCTTGCGCCAGGGATTGAACGAGCGCTCGAGTGCAACCGAGAGCGTGGCGCAGCTCGCTGCCTTGGCGGCGGGGGGCTGAGCGGGTGGCACGCTTCCGTCTCGCGCGCGTCCTCGAGCTGCGTAGCCAGCTACGCAACCTGCGCCGCCTCGAGCTGCAGCGGATCGAGGACCAACGTCACGAGCTGAGCACGGCGCGTGAGCGCGTGCTCGACGAGCGCGACAGCGTGCTGGCCGAGGCCGCGCGTGCGGCGGCGCGGGGTGAGGTCGACGGCGCCGGGCTCCGCCTGGTCGGCTGCTACGAGGTGGCGCAGCGCGAGCGTGCGCAGGCGCTGCTGGAACGACTCGACGAGAACCACGACCGGCTCACCGCCAAGCGGTCGGAGCTCGGGCGGGAGCGACGCGAGGAGCGCAAGCTCGAGCACCTCGCCGAGCGCCATCGCACGCGCCTCGAGAGCGATGCGGCGACCGCGGCGGAACGACTGCTGGACGAGCTGGTGCTCGCCCGGCACGCGCGCGGACAGGGGGAGGATCGACGTGGCACGTGACGATGGTGTGCAGCGGACGGAGCAGGGGGACGTGGCACGTGCGGACACCTGGCAGCGCGTGCGCTGGGGGATCGGCGCCCTGCTGGTCGCGAAGCTCGTCACCTTGGTTGTGCCGTGGGGCGCGACCAGCGTCGGCGCGGCGCGTACGGCGCTGGCGGAGGATGCTCCGGCGGGCCCCGCGCTGGCGGTGGTCAAGCCACCGGTCGCCGCAGAGGGGCCAGCCGCAGCCGCGCGTGAAGCGCGCTCGCACGCGGGCGCGAGCGCAGCGGGTAGCGAGGTCAAGTCCATGCTCGAGGCGCTGTCGCGCCGCCAGGCGGAGCTCGACCAGCGCGAGAAGGCGCTCGCCGCGCGCGAGGAGAAGCTCGCACTCTACGAGAAGGACGTGACCGAGAAGATCGTGCAGCTCGAGCAGGTCGGCAAGACGCTGAAGGAGGAGCTGAAGCGGAGCACCTCGGTGTCGGACGAGGCCGCGCAGTCGCTCGCCAAGGTGTACGGCGCCATGAAGCCGGCCGAGGCGGCGCCGATCCTCGATCAGCTCGACGAGGCGACCACGCTGCGCATCCTCACCCGCATGAAGGAGAAGCAGGTCGGCGAGATCCTGCCGCTGATGACCCGCGAACGCGCGATCGTGCTGACCCGCTCGCTCGCCGGGCGCGTCATCGCCCCGGCACCGCAGCCGAAGGGCTAGCCTCGTCCGCTCCGGCAGGCCGCGGCAGGGCGGCGACTCCGGTCGGCAGCTTCTGCCCAGCGCGGGTCCTTTCCTGCCGGGGTTGAGTACGCACGAGCCCGCGCGAGCTCCGTCCTCACCGTCCTTCTCGAGCGGGCGTAGCGCGGCCGGGCCCGTAAATACTGGTGCCGAGGCCGCGCGCGGCGTGAGCGGCGTTGGTGGCACCTTGGTTGCACCAGCGGACCTTCACTCATGCGGGTCGGAAGCGAGGGCGTCGGCGGTACGCCGTACGACGCAACGGGCGCAGCACGCGCTGGCGAGGCCAAGCCGGGGGCCGAGGCGACCTTCGCGGGCGCCGGCTTCTTCGAGCTGCTGGCGTTGCTGCAGGGCGCGACGCCGGAGCTGACGCCCGCGAGTCCCGACGCCGAAGGCAGCGACGAGGTGATCGACGACGAGATCGCGGTAGCAGCGCCCGACGGTACGCAGGGTCCGCCGGCCGGGCTGAGCGCGACCGATCAGGCGGCGGCGCTTGCGGGCGTCGTCGTGACGCTGTCGAGCGACGCCGTCGCCGCGGCGGCCGCAGCCAGCAGCGGTGCCGCGGTGGTCGCAGGAAGCTCGGTGGCAACGGGCGTCCGCGGTGGCGTGGCGGGCGGCGCGCCGGCGGCGGATCCGGTGCTCGGCGTGCAGGGTGGAGACGGCCAGGTCGCTCGAGCCCCGAGCGGCGAGGGCGCGAGCGTCGCGACGGTCGGACCGGCGCGCGCCGTGGTCTCGGAGCCCAGCGTGGACGCCGCGGTACAACCGCCGCCGCAGCCAGCGGCGCCCCAGCAAGCAACCGCAGCCGCAGGCAGGCCGCTGAGCGCGCAGAAGACCGGCGCCTTGCAACCGGTAGCCCCGGCCAATCCAGGTGTGCCCACGCCTGTCGAGCCGCGCGCGGACGTCGCCGTGCCGCAGCACGCGCAAACGGACCATGCACCGTCGCGGCAGCCGGTCGCGTCGGCGGCGCAGGCTTACGACCCGGCAGGGTTCGCAGACGCGTTCCGCGACGGGCACGCCGCGGACGCCGGTGACGAGCAGGACCCGGGCGATTGGCCCGGTCGCGCGGAAAACCAGCCCGGCGTCACCACGGTGAAGGGATTCGCCGCGGTCATCGAGCGCGCGCGGGATGTCGCACCCACGACGACGACCGCGACCCTGGACGCAGCGCCGTCGCGCGACGAGCTGACGGCAGCGCGCGACACCCGCGCCGCCGACCCTGGTACGCAGCCCGCTGCGCACACGCTGCGCGCGAGCCTGCGCGGCGGCGAAGGTACCGAGATGCCGAGCTGGATCGAGCGCCTGACGAGCCCACAGCGCCTCGCGCTGTCGCGCAACGCGGATGCGCTCACCTTCGATCTCGAGCCCAACGGCCTCGGGCGCATCGAGGTGCGCCTCAGCTTCGGCCGCGACGGCGTGCGCGCGCAGGTGTTCGCCGAGCACGAGCACACCCGCACCCTGCTCGTCAATCAGCAGCCGGCGCTGGCGGCGGCCTTCGAGCGCAACGATCTGCGCCTGGAGAGCTTCCTGGTCGACCTCGGGCTCGGCGCGGACGGCCAGCAGGACGCGCGCAGCGCCTGGGACGAGATGAATGCGTTCGACCAGATCGGGCTGGTCAGCTCCTCGACCGGCGACGACGTCGCCGGCGACACGGTGTCGCCGGCGACCACTCTCCTCAGCGTGAGGGCATGAGACGATGATTCCTCCGGCACTCGCCGCATCCGCGGCCACCACGGCAATCGGTGCGCTGTCCTCGATCGCGAGCGCGGCGTCGAGCTCGAGCGAGAGCACGACGCCGCCGACGGCGACCAAGCGCAACGACACCATCGGCCAGACCGAGTTCCTGTCGCTGCTGGTCGCGCAGCTGCAGAACCAGGATCCACTGAACCCGCTCGACAGCGCCGACTTCTCGGCCCAGCTGGCCCAGTTCTCGAGCCTCGAGCAGCTCATGCAGATCAACCAGCGCTTGACGGAGCTCGGCGAGAACCCGGACGACGGCCAGCCGAGCTTCGACCCGGTCGGCCTGCTCGGCCGCGAGATCACGGCCGCCGGCTCGTCGGTGGCGGTGACCTCCGGCGATGCATCGCCGCTCGAGTACACGCTCGCCAAGGCGGGCAAGGTCACCATCGAGGTGCACGACGCGGCTGGCAACCTGATCTCGAGCGCCGAGCTCGGCGAGGTCGGCGCCGGCAGCCACGTGCTCGATCTCGACGAGCTGTCGAGCTTCGAGAACCTCGCCGACGGCGCCTACGACGTCGACGTCAAGGTGCAGACGGGTGACGCCCAGGCGACGGTGGTCGAGACGCGGGTGCGCGGTACGGTGAGCGGCGTCGACCTGCAGAGCAACCCGCCGGTCCTGCGGATCGGCGACATCGAGATTCCTCTTGGCGACGTGCGCGAGGTCCGCGCCGCCGCAGCGGCAGCCTGAAGCAATTCAAAGGAGCACGGAAATGGCGATCCTCGGAGCATTGTCGATAGCGCGCAGCGGTCTCATCGCGACCGGTGAGGCGCTCAGCGTGACGGGCAACAACATCGCGAACGTCAACACCATCGCCTTCAAGGGCAGCCGCTCGGAGTTCGCCGACCTGCTTGCCGGGGTCGGCACCGGCAGCGTCGGCCTCGGCACGCGCCTGCAGGGGGTCAGCGCCTCGTTCGCCCAGGGCGGCATCGAGAGCACCGGGCGCTCGACCGACATCGCGATCCAGGGCAACGGCTTCTTCGTCGTGCGCGACGGCGACGCCCAGCTCTACACGCGCAAGGGCAACTTCACGCTCAATCCGGAGGGCTCGCTGACCACGCAGGACGGCCTGCCGCTGCAAGGCTTCGCGGTCGACGCGAACGGGCAGCCGGTCGGGCCGCTGACGGACATCACCTTCGACGGTGCGACCAGCCAGCCGTCGCCGACCACCGAGGTCAACCTCGAGAACAACCTCGACGCGACGGCCACCGCCATCGTCGGCGGGTTCGTTGGAACGGACTTCGAGACTGCCTACGCGAGCTCGAACTCGACCACGACCGTCAAGGTCTTCGACTCGCTGGGTGTCAGCCACGACCTGACGCTGTTCTTCACCAAGACGGCCGACAATACCTGGGAGCTCAACATCGGGGTCGACGCAGGCGAGGTCGGCGGAACGGCGGGAGAGCTTGCCCCCCCGTTGCTCACGCAGACCATCCAGTTCAATCCCGACGGATCGCTCTCGGACCCGGTGCCGACCGACGTGGCGGTGACCTTCACCGGCGCCGACGCCCAGACGATCAGCTTCAACTTCGGTACCCCGAACACCGGGCCGACGGCGGGCGAGGGCCTCGACGGCCTGACCCAGTTCGGCAGCGCCTCGAGCGTCAAGGCGAGCGGTAACGGCTACGGTGCCGGCCAGCTCGAGGCGATCGCGGTCAGCGCCAACGGCATCATCACCGGCGTGTTCGACAACGGCGCGACCCGCGCCCTCTATCGGCTCGGCCTTGCGGACTTCGCAGCGCCCGATGGCCTGATCGAGCTTGGCTCAGGTCTCTACGGCGAGTCGCTCGCCTCGGGCGCGGCGACGGTCGCACCTCCAGCCTCGGGCGGGATGGGCAGCGTCGTGGGCGCGTCGATCGAGCGCTCCAACGTCGATCTCGCCCAGGAGTTCGTCGACCTGATCTCGCTGCAACGCAGCTTCCAGGCCAACGCGCGTGTCATCACCACCAGCGACGGCCTGCTCAACGACCTGATCAACATCGTGCGGTAAGCGCCGGGTCACGGCGCTGTCAGGGTCCTGACAGCGCTGCATGCAGAGTTGACCGGCGCGGGGTGTCACCAGCCGCGCGCCGGTCCCCCCTCTTTCGTGCTTCGACGCGGGGTTGCGTCGTGGATGAAATGCGTCCGCACCGCGTCCGCCTGCGGCACATGCATTGCTGCTGTCGACCACTCGTGCGTTATCGGCCCCGCTGTGGCCGGAACGTGCCGAGGGGGAGGTGCGATGTCGACCGCAGCAGAGGGGATCCAAGGGGTTGCCGCAGCCGCAGGTGCGGAGGGCGCAAAGGCCAACAAAGGCGGCAAGCTGCCCCTGATCCTGGGGCTGGTCGTGCTCCTCGCCGCCGGCGGCGCCGGCGCGTGGTTCTTCGGCCTGCTGCCGGGTGGCGGCGCCACCGAGGGTGGCGAGCACGGCGCCGGTGCGGGAGCGGCGCCCGCAGGCGAGCACGGCGCCGGTGCGGGAGCGGCTGCAGTCGGATCGATGAAGCCGCTCGATCCGTTCCTGGCCAACCTCGCCGACGAGAACACGTCGCGCTACCTGAAAATGTCGCTTCAGGTCGAGTTCGTCGACGCGGAGCCGCCACTCGCGTTCGACGCGCGCCTGCCGCAGATCCGCGACGTGATCTTGACCCTGGTCACCAGCAAGACGTTCGCCGACATCCGCACGCCCGAGGGCAAGGAGCGGCTGCGCGAAGACGTCATCGACCGCATCAACCACGTGCTCTCGCTGGAAGCGGTGAAGTCGGTCTACTTCACCGAGTTCATCGTCCAGTAGGCGGGCGCAGGAAAATGGCGGACGCACTCTCTCGAGACGAGGTCGATGCCCTGCTGCGCGGCATGGCCGACGGCGAGGTCGCGCTCGCCGCGGAGTCTTCCCCGCGCGACGTGGCACAGCCGGTGTCGCTGGTGGTCGAGCGGGACCAGAGCCCGCGGCGCCGCTTTCCCGCGCTGGCCCTGGTGCACGAGCGCTTCGTGCGCGAGCTCGGCAAGACCCTCGGCAGCCTGTTCGAGACCGGTGTGACGGTCGAGCGGCGCGAGAGCTTCGCCCACGACTTCAGCACGGTCCGCAACCGGATCGCGCCGGGCACCGTGCAAGCACTGTTCGCGCTGCCGCCCTTCATCGGCGAGGTGCTGCTGCTGGTGCCGCCGGCGCTGGCCTTCGAGATGGTCGACCGCCTGTTCGGCGGGCCCGGCCGCGTGCCACCCGACGTCGGCGAGCGCGAGCTGTCGCCGATCGCGGTGCGCACCGTCGAGGGCATCGCCGGACGCGTGGTGGCCGCGTTCGCAGCGGGCTTCGCGCCACTGCTACAGGTGCAGTGCAGCTTCCTGCGCAGCGAGCCCAATCCGACCCTGCTCGAGATCGCGCCCGGCGCGGACACCGTGATCGGCTTCGACACCGAGTGCGATCTCGGCGCCGGTGCTAGCACGATGACCATCGTGGTCCCGCAGGCGGCGTTCGAGTCCGTGCGGGGCAAGCTCGACGACAGCAAGTCGGTCGTGCCGCGCGTCGACCGCGCCTGGCTGGGTGCGCTGCGCGGCGCGGTCGAGCAGACCGAGATCGTGCTCTCGGCCGACCTCGGTCACCTCGAGATGTCGGCGCGCGAAGTGCTCGCGCTGCGTGCCGGCGACGTCCTGAGCCTGCCCACGCGTGGCGAGGATCCGCTCCCGGTGCGGATCGAGGGGACGCCACTCATGACCGGCGTTGCGGGCGTTAGCCGCGGCCGGAACGCAATCCGGATCCTCGGCTTCGATGCCGCGGACCTCCAGTTGGGAGAGTGAACGTGCCTGAGGATCCTTCCCAGTCGGCCGCGTCCGCTCCGGCGGACGACGAACGCAAGAATCTCGACATGCTGCTCGACGTGCCGCTGTCGGTGACCGTCGAGCTCGGCCGTGTGCGCATGCCGGTACGCCAGCTGCTCGCGCTCGGGTCGGGCGCGGTGATCGAGCTCAGCAAGCTCGCCGGCGAGCCGCTCGACGTGCTCATCAACGGCAAGCAGGTGGCACGCGGCGAGGCGGTGATGGTCAACGAGCGCTTCGGCGTGCGCCTCACCGAGGTGGTGAGCCCGAACGAGCGCGTGGAGCGCCTGCGATGATCACCGACCCAGCGAGCGACGCCAGCTTCTCGATGGTGGCGCTGATCGCGCTGGTCGGCCTCATGGTCGCCGCTCTGGTCTGGTGGCAGCGCTCGCGCGGTCTGCTGAGCAGCGGCGATTCGATCCGCCTGGTGTCGGTGCGTGCGCTGGGCGGCAAGCGGCTGCTGGCGCTGGTCGAGGTGGAGCGCGAGCGCTTCCTGCTCGGGCTCACCGACGACCGCATCGCATGTCTGGCGCGGGTGACGCCGCAGGGCGGGGCAGCGAGCGCGACCGCGGACGGCACAAGCGCCGAGACGGAGAGCGCGTGGGTCAAGCAGAGCGCTTGATCGCCGCGGCGCGAGCGTGGCTGGTATCGGCAGTGGCGATCGGGCTCGTGCTGCTGGCCGCCGGCTCCGCAGTGGCGGCGACCGGTCCGAGCCTGGCGCTCGACCTCGGCAGCGACACCGACCGCTGGGGCACGGGCATCCAGCTCGTCATCCTGTTCACCCTGCTGTCGTTCGCGCCGGCGATGCTGATCGGGCTGTCGGCATTCGTGCGCATCGCCATCGTGCTCGCCTTCGTTCGTCAGGCCGTCGGCACACAGCAGATGCCGCCGAACCAGGTGATCCTCGCGCTGTCACTGTTCCTGACCTTCTTCGTGATGATGCCGACGTTTCGCGAGATCAACGCGGCGGCGGTCGAGCCCTATCTCGAGGAGACCATGCCGCCGACCGAGGCGTTGGCGCGCGGCTTCGAGCCGCTGCGCAAGTTCATGCTGCGCCAGACGCGCGAGAAGGACCTCGCGCTCTTCATCGGCATCAACGGCGGTACGCGGCCGGCCAACGCGGCAGAGCTGCCGGCGGACGTGGTCATCCCGGCGTTCCTGATCTCGGAGCTGAAGAGCGCCTTCCAGATCAGCTTCATGGTCTACATCCCGTTCCTCGTTCTCGACATGGTGGTGGCGGCGATCCTGACCTCGATGGGCATGATCACCCTGCCGCCGGTCCTCATCTCCTTGCCGTTCAAGCTCATGATCTTCGTTCTGGTCGATGGCTGGAACCTGCTCGTGAGCGCGCTCGTCAAGAGCTTTCACTGAAGGATCACGGATGACGCCTGAAATGGTCCTGCAGCTCGGCCGTAACGCGCTCGAGATGACGCTCATCCTCGCCGGGCCCGTGCTGCTGTTCGGCCTGGTCGCCGGGCTGATCGTCGCGGTCTTCCAGGCGCTCACCCAGATCAACGAGATGACCCTGATCTTCATCCCGAAGATCGCCGCGACCGTACTCGCGATCGCGCTCTTCGGGCCGTGGATGCTGCAGAAATTCCTGAACTACACGACCGCGCTGTTCGAGGCGATTCCTGGGGTGACGCGGTGAACGAGATCGCCAGCCTGCTGTCACCCGGGCGGATCGTGGTGTTCGTGCTGGTGCTGGCGCGGATCGTCGGTCTCACCATTCTGGCGCCGCTGTTCGGCTCACGCATGGTGCCGGCACGGGTGCGCATCGCGCTGGTGGTCTTCCTGGCGGTGGCGATGCTGCCGACGGTTGCCGCCGCGGGCGCGGTGACGCCCAGGCTCACCTCGACGCTCGCGCTGGTGCTCGCACTCGCCGCCGAGACCGCGATCGGCCTGCTGCTCGGGCTGATCGCGCAGTTCGTCTTCGGCGCGGTGCAGATGGCGGGCGAGCTCGCCGGCATGCAGATGGGTCTCGGGCTGGCGAGCCTGATCGATCCGCAGAGTCACGATCGCGTGGTCGTGCTCGCGCAGTGGCAGAGCGCGCTCGCCCTGCTGCTGTTCCTCGCCGTCGACGGCCACCACATGCTGATCCAGGCGGTCGCCGAGAGCTTCCGCCACGTCCCGGCCGGCGCCGCGGCGTTGACCAGCGCCGGGATCGGCATGACGGTGGTGTTCGCCGGCGGGATCTTCCTGCTGGCGCTCAAGCTGGCCGCACCGGTGCTGATCCTGGTGCTGCTGGTCAACGCGTGCCTCGGCGCGCTCGGCAAGCTGGTGCCGCAGCTCAACGTGATGGTGGTCGGCTTTCCGATCAACGTCGCCGCCGGCTTCTTCATCCTGGCGGCCGCGCAGCCGTTCGCGGTGCGCGTGCTCGAGGATGCGTTCGCCAACATCGGGCGCTCGTTGGGTGCCGTGATCGACGTCCTGGCGTGATGTGATGGCGGAAGAAGATCTCTCCAACAAGACCGAAGAGCCGACTCCACGGCGCCGCGAGAAGGCGCACGAGGAGGGACAGGTCGCGCGCTCGGCCGAGGTCACGGCGGCGACCGTGCTGCTGACCTGCGTGATCGCGATGTCGCAATGGGGCGGCGAGACCTCGCGCGATCTGCGCGAGGCGATGCGGCGCAGCCTGAACGGGATCGCCAGCGCCGATCTGACGCCAGCCCAGGCCGGACACGCGCTCTACGAGGCCGGCACCGTGATCGTCGACGCGACCCTGCCGGTGATCCTCGCCATGGCGCTCGCAGGCCTGGTGAGCAACATCGCTCAGGTCGGCGTCGGCTGGTACCCGCAGCTGCTGCTGCCGAAGGCCTCGCGGATCTCGCCGGGGACTGGCTTCCAGCGCGTGTTCTCGCGCCGCGGCTTCGTCGACCTGATCAAGAACGTCTTCAAGATCGGTCTGGTGTCGTGGGTTGCGTGGCAGGTCGTCCTGTCGACCCAGACGCAGCTACCGGCGATCGGGCTTGCCGGCGCGGAGCAGATCCTCGCCACCGGCGCGTCGGAGCTGGCGCGCATGCTGGTGTGGGTGGGTTCGACGCTCGCCGTCCTGGCCGCAATCGACTACCTCTGGCAGCGCCGCCAGCACCAGCAGAGCCTGCGCATGACGCGCCAGGAGATCAAGGACGAGATGCGGCAGTCCGAGGGCGATCCCAAGCTGCGCCAGCGCATGAAGCGCGCCTATCGGGATCTGACCGGCAACCGCATGCTGAGCGACGTCGCCACCGCCGACGTGGTGGTGACCAACCCGACCCACTTCGCGGTCGCACTGCGCTACCGCACCGATGAGAGCGGCGCGCCGCGCGTGATCGCCAAGGGCGTCGACGAGGTCGCCGAACGCATCAAGCAGCTCGCGCGCGCGAACGGCGTGCCGATCATCGAGCGCCGCAGCCTTGCGCGCGCGCTCTATCGCAGCGTCAAGGTCGGCAGCGACATCCCGGCCGGCCTCTATCGCGCCGTCGCGGAAGTCCTCGCCTACATCTACGGGCTGCAAGCGCAGCGGGTGGGCTGAGCGATGCCGAGCACGAATCCGAGCTGGCTGCGCCGCCTGATTGCGGGTGGCGAGCTCCTGCTGCCGATCGCGTTCGTCGTGGTCATCATGCTGATGATGATCCCGGTGCCGACCCCGGTGCTGGATCTCTTCCTGGCGTTCAACATCTCGCTGTCGTTGATGGTCCTGCTGCTCGCGATCTACACGCTGAAGCCGCTCGAGTTCTCGACCTTTCCTTCGGTGCTGCTGGTCTTGACGCTGTTCCGCCTGTCGCTGAACGTCGCCTCGACGCGGCTCATCCTCGGCAAGGGAGCGGAAGGGCCTGGGGCCGCGGGGCACGTCATCCAGGCGTTCGGCAACTTCGTCGTCGGCGGCAGCTACGTGGTCGGCACGGTGATCTTCCTGATCCTGGTGGTGATCAACTTCGTCGTCATCACCAAGGGCGCCGGCCGCATCGCCGAGGTCGCGGCGCGCTTCACCCTGGACGCGATGCCGGGCAAGCAGCTCGCGGTCGACGCCGAGCTCAACGCGGGGCTGCTCTCCGAGCGCGAGGCGCGCGAGCGCCGGCGCAGCATCGAGGCCGAGGCCGACTTCTACGGCGCGATGGACGGTGCCAGCAAGTTCGTCCGCGGCGACGCGATCGCGGGCCTGCTGATCGCCGCGATCAACATCATCGGCGGTCTGATCATCGGCGTGCTGCAGGGCGGGCTCGGTGTTCGCGAGGCGGCCGAGATCTACACCACCTTGACCATCGGCGACGGTCTGGTGTCGCAGATGCCGGCGCTGCTGATCTCGACCGCGGCGGGCATCATCGTGACGCGCGCGGCGTCGGGCACCGACCTCGGCAGCGAGGTCACCTCGCAGCTCTTCCTCAATCCGCGCGTGCTCGGCACCGTGTCGCTGATCCTGATCGGTTTCGCACTGATGCCGGGGCTGCCGATGCTGCCGTTCCTGGTGCTGTCGGGCGGGATGGGCGGCCTGGCCTACGCGATGCGGGGCGTGGCCGAGGCGGACGCGGCGAAGAAGGGTACGGCAGCGGCCAACGCCGCCGACGGCACGGCCGCAGGCGAGCGCGCCGACGCCCCCGCGCGCGCGGTGCTGCCGTCGCCGCTCGACGTGCTCGAGCTCGAGGTCGGCTACGAGCTGGTGCCGCTGGTCGACGGCAAGCAGGGCGGCGAGCTCATCGAACGCATCCGCGCGCTGCGCACGCAGCTCGGCCAGGAGCTCGGCATCGCGATCCCGCCGGTACACATTCGCGACAACCTGCAGCTCAAGCCGGGCGACTACGCGGTGCTGCTCAAGGGGGTCGAGATCGCTCGCGCCGAGACCCGCGTCGGCTACGTGCTGGCGATCAATCCCGGCGGCGCCGATGCATCGTTCGCCGGCATCCCGTGCAAGGAGCCCGCGTTCGGTCTCGAGGCGCTGTGGGTGCCGACCGCCGACCGCGAGCGTGCCCAGATCTCGGGCTACACGGTGGTGGACGTGGCGACGGTGGTGGTGACGCACCTCACCGAGCTGATCCGCCGGCACGCCTACGAGCTGCTCGGCCGTCAAGAAGTGCAGGGCCTGCTCGACGCGCTCGCCAAGACGCATCCGAAGGCGGTCGAGGAGCTGGTGCCGCAGCTCTTGACGGTGGGCGGCGTGCAGAAGGTCCTGCAGCAGCTGCTGCGCGAGAACGTCAGCGTCCGGGATCTGCTGAGCGTGGTCGAAGCGCTCGCCGATCACGCGCCGTCGAGCAAGGATCCGCAGGTGCTCACCGAGCACGTGCGCCAGGCGCTGTCGCGCTCGATCGTGCAGCGCTACGTGGGCGTCGATCGCGTGCTCAACGTGATGACGCTGGCGCCGGCGCTCGAGCGGGCGATCAGCGACGCCGTGCACCGCGGTGAAGAGGGCACGGTGCTGGCCCTCGAGCCCGGGCTCGCGCAGCGGCTGCTGGCGAAGCTGGCCGAGGTCGCGGAGCCGTTCGCTCTGCAGGGACGCCAGCCGGTGCTGCTGTGCTCGTCGGCCATCCGCGGCCACCTGCGGCGCTTCCTCGAACGCTTCCTGCCCAGCATCGCGCTGCTGGCGCCGGGCGAGATCCCGGGCAGCGTGCGCCTGCAATCACTCGGTGTGGTGCGCCTCGACGACGAGCGTGAGGCGGGCGAGGCTGCGCAAGCCGCGCCGCAGGCGGTGTTCAACGTGCCGCGGCGCGCGGCCGCGATGGCGGCAGGAGCCCCCTGATGCGAATCCGGCAGTTCACCGCGGCGACGACCGCCGACGCGCTGCGCGCGCTGCGTGACGAGCTCGGCGAGGAAGCGCTGGTGCTGTCGACGCACAGCGAGCCCGGCTGCGTGGTGATCACGGCGGCGGTCGGCGTCGACGACGGTGCTGCGAGCACGGCGGCGCTCGATGACCGGCCCGGCGCGCGCGTGCCGGCGCAGAACGAGCCGCAGGGCGATGACGTGCGCTTCGACCTGGCGCTGATCCGCACCCAGCTCGAGCAGCTCGGGCGCAAGGTACACCGCATGGACCGCGTACTGCTCGACCTCGACGGCGCCGGCGGCACACTCGGCCCGGACGGCCGCGAGGTTGCCGAGCAGCTGCTCTCGAGCGGCCTCGGCCGGCACCTGGCACAGCCGGTGGCGCAACGCTTCGAGCGCGAGGTCGCTCTGGCCGGCTCGCGCGCCGATGCGCTCCGCGCCAGCCTGCTCGAGCACGTCGCGGTGGCGGCGCCCAGCAGCGCACGCGTCGTGGCACTGGTCGGGCCCACCGGCAGCGGCAAGACGACGACGATCGCCAAGCTCGCGGCGCGTGCCGTGCAGGCCGGCGGTGCGCCACCAGGGCTGGTGATCGCGGACAACGAACGGGTCGGCGCGGCCGAGCAGCTCGCTTCCTACGCACGCCTGTTCGGGTCGCCGCTGTACGTCGCGCGCGACGCCGTGGAGCTCGAGTCCGCGCTCGTCGAGCTCGCCGGCTGCGAGCGTATCCTGATCGACACCGGTGGACTGTGCGGTGACCCTGCGAGCTGCGCCGAGCTGCAGTCGTTGCTCGCCGGCGCGGGCAGCGGGCTCGACGTGACGGCGGTGGTGAGCGCCACCTCCTCGCTGAGCTCGCTGCAGCGCGGGTGGCCGCAGCTCGCGCGGCTGGGACCGTCGAGCTGCGTCGTTACCCGGCTCGACGAATGCGACGAGCCGGGCATCGCGTGCACCTGGCTTGCCGAAGCAGGACTGCCGCTCGCCTGGCTCGGCACCGGGCGCAGGGTGCCCGACGACCTGGTGGCGGCGAGTGGCGACGATCTGGTGCGCTGGCTGATCGCGGCGTGAGCGGAGGACGAGGAGTGCAGGCAGACGATTCCCTAGCGGTTCCGGGTACGGCGAAGGTGGTCAGCATCTGGTCGCGCAGCGCGCGTCCCGAGGGCGACGGCGGCGCGCAGGAGAGCGCGCGTCCGGAGGCCGTGCGTACCATCGCGGTGACCAGCGGCAAGGGCGGTGTCGGCAAGACCTGCATCTCGGTGAACCTCGCCATCGCGCTGGCGCGCCGCGGCCGGCGTGTGTTGCTGATCGACGCCGATCTCGGGCTCGCCAACGTGGACACGATCCTCGGCCTGCACCCGCGCGCGACCCTGCGTCAGGTGCTCGCTGGCGAGCGCAGCGTGGACGAGGTGCTGCTCGAGGGACCGGCCGGCGTCAAGATCGTGCCCGCGGCGAGCGGCTTCGAGGAGATGGCACGGCTCGGCGGCGGACAGATCAGCGCGCTGCTCGAACAATTCGATCGCCTGGCGCAGCGCTTCGACGTCGCCCTGATCGACACCGGCGCCGGCATCTCGCCGGCCGTGCTCGGCTTCGTGCTGGCCGCGGACGAGAAGCTGATCGTCGCCACTCCGGAGCCGACGGCGCTCACCGATGCCTACGCGATGATGAAGATCCTGGCCAACCGCTACGGGGAGAGGAGCTTCGACGTGGTCGTCAACATGGCACGCTCGCGCGGCGACGCGGCGCGGACGTTCGCACACCTGTCGCGCGTGACCGAGCGCTTTCTCGGTCTGACGCCGCGCTCGCGCGGCTTCCTGCCCTACGATCCGGAGGTCGCCGAGGCGATCCGCCGGCAACGGGCGGTGCTGGAGCTGGCACCGCGGGCGCCGATCAGCCTGGCGCTCGACGCGCTCGCCGGCGCGCTCGCGACGGATCCTCGCCAGGCGGTGGATGCGGTCGGGAGCGCGGTCGTGACGCCGGTCGCGGAGACGCTGCGATGAGAGCCACGGCGGCAGAGCAGGCGTATGCTCCGGCCGGAGGCGTCGGCCTCGAGCAGGATCCGAAGGCGATCGAGGAGGCGCTGCGCGTACACCTGCCGCTGGTCAAGAAGGTGGTGCGTCGCATGCTCGTCCACAAGCCGCCCAACATCGAGGGCGACGAGCTGGTCAACTGGGGACTCGACGGACTGCTGCAGGCGCTGCGCCGCTTCGACCCGAGCCGGCAGGTCGAGTTCGAGGCCTACGCCCGTGTGCGCATCCGCGGCGCGATCCTCGACCGCTTGCGCGCGACCGACTTCATGGCACGCAGCCTGCGCCGCAAGGCGAACAAGCTCGAGCGCGCCTACCAGACGCTCGAGGCGCGCCTCGGCCGGCCGGCCAACGAGGAGGAAGTCGCGGCCGAGCTCGAGATGGACGTGCCCGAGCTGCACGAGCTGCTGTCCGCGATCGGGCGCAGCGGCGTCGTCGGCCTGGAGGACCTCGGTGAGGCGCCGGCCCAGGAGCAGCCGGCGCTCGAGGACATCCTCGACGTCGAGCGCGCCGATCCGCTCGACGCGCTGCTGTCGCGCGAGCGCGCCAAGCTGGTCGCGGACGCGATCGCGCGGCTGCCCGAGCGCGAGCGCAGCGTGGTCGCGCTCTACTACCGCGAGGGCATCACCATGCGCGAAGTGGCCACCGTGCTCGGCGTCACCGAGTCGCGCGTGTCGCAGCTCCACTCGCAAGCCCTGCTGCGCCTCGGCGGCCAGCTCGGCCAGCACTTCGGACAGGAGGAGAGATGACCTGGCAGGCGATGCTCGCATGGGGCGGACCCGTGCTCGACGGGCTCGTGGTTCTCGGCCTCGGCGTGACCTTGTGGTTGCTGCGCCGCGATCCGAGCGCGGCCTGGCAGGCGTACGAGGTCAAGCTGCGCGAGATGCAGGAGAGCTTGCGTCTGCTGGTTCTGCAGGCCGAGGGTGAGGCGCGCGAGCTCGACAAGCGCCTCGCCGCGCACGCCGAGCAGATGCAGGCGCTCAGCGAATCCTCGAGCGCAGCCGGCGGCCGCATGCGCGCGAGCGCCGGTGAGGAACGGCCGCCGCCGCCGACGCCGTCGCTGGCCGAGCGCGTGCAGCAGCTCGCCGCGGCGCGCACGCCGATCGCGGAGATCGCGCGCCGGCTCTCGCTGCCGATCGCGGAGGCCCGCGTGCTCGCCGGCTTGACCACCGGCGGTGCCGCGTACGCCAGCGCGGTCGGCGCGTCACGTCCGGTTCCGGCACGGGCCAGCGCCGGCAACGGCGGCCCGGCTGCCACGCGAGCGGCGTCCTGATGCGGCAAGAGCTGCCGGGCAAGTTCTGCCGGGGGCGCGCCTGGCGAGCCATTGCCGCACGAACGGCAGCGCCCGGCCGTGCTGGCAGGGCTGGCATGGCCGTTGCGGGATCGGCGTCCGTGATCCGTGAGCAAAGGGGAGTGTAGTGAACCACGCGATCTACTCGGCGGTATCGGGCAGCCTGTCGGCGCTCGATCGGCTCGACGCCCTGACGAACAACCTCGCCAACGCGAGCACGCCCGGGTTCAAGGCGCAGCTCCTCGTACAGCGCTCGAGCCACGGCAACGCGAGCCAGCGCCCCGGCACGGTGGGGACGCCATTCAACAAGGCCGACATCCAGACCGACTTCAGCCAGGGCTCGATCGAGCGCGACGGTGCGACCTTCCACCTCGCGCTGTCCGGGGACGGGTTCTTCGTCGTAGACGGAGACGGCGGCCAGCGCCTCACCCGGCGCGGCAGCTTCGGGCTCGACGCGCAGGGCTTCCTGGTCACCAGCGAGGGCCAGCGCGTGCAGGGGGACGGCGGCGACCTGCAGCTCGGCGATGCGGCCCAGGATGGTCCGCTCGAGATCGGCGCCGACGGCACGATCCAGGTCGGCATCAATCGCCTCGGCAAGGTCCGGGTGGCGACGGTCGCCGATCCGCAGCAGCTCGAGCGCGCCGGCGGTAGCCTGTTCTTGGCGCGCAATCAGACCATCACGGACGCGCCGGAAGGAACCTTCGACGTCCGTCAGGGCGCGCTCGAATCCGCCAACGCCTCGCCGGTCACCAATCTCGTCGCGCTCATCGAGACCATGCGCGGCTTCGAAGCCTACATGACCGCCACCCAGCGCCTCGATCAGGTGAACGAGCGCGCGATCAGCGACGTCGCGCGCGTCTAGCGCGTCGCCACGGGAGAAGCAGCGAATGATCCGCGCCCTGTACACCGCCGCGACCGGCATGGAAGCGCAGCAGCTCAACATCGACGTCATCGCCAACAACCTGGCGAACGTCAGCACCACCGGGTTCAAGCGGAGCCGCGCCGACTTCCAGGACCTGCTCTACAACACGCTGCGCGAGCCCGGCAGCGCCGCGACGGGGACGACCCAGGTCTCGACCGGGATCCAGGTCGGCCTCGGCGCCAAGCCGGCGGCGATCCAGCGCGTCCATCTGCAGGGCGACTTCACCCAGACCTCGAATCCACTCGACGTCGCGGTGCGCGGCGACGGCATGTTCCAGATCACGCTGCCGGACGGCAACCTGGCCTACTCGCGCGCCGGTGCGTTCAAGCTCGACTCGACGGGCTCGTTCGTCACCTCGGACGGTGATTCGCTGACGCCGCAGATCACCATCCCGCAGGGCACCGAGGCGGTGTCGATCGGCCAGGACGGCACCGTGACGGTGCAGCTTCCTGGTCAGACCACACCGACGCAGGTCGGACAGATCCAGACCGTGCGCTTCGCCAATGCGGCCGGGCTGCGCGCCGAGGGCCGCAACCTGTTCAGCGAGACCGAGACCTCGGGAACGCCACAGCTCGGCACACCCGGGCAGGACGGCTTCGGCGAGCTCACGCAGGGCTTTCTCGAAGGCTCGAACGTGAGCGTCGTCGAGGAGCTGGTCGCGATGATCTCGGGCCAGCGTGCCTACGAGATCAATTCCAAGGCGGTCTCGGCCGCCGACGAGATGCTGCGCGCCGCAGCCGCGATCATCCGCTGATCCGATGCGCAACGCAGCGACCATCCTGACGGGGCTCGCGGTGCTGGCCCTGCTGCTCGCAGCAGCGGCGCCGGCCGCGGCCGCACCGAGCGGGCGCATCAAGACGCAGCCGCAGGCCACGGTGGTCGACGCGGTGGTGCGGCTGTCGGACCTGGCGACTCTCGACGGCACCGCGAGCGCCTTTGCCGACGTCGAGATCGGACCCGCGCCGGAGCCCGGCGGGAGCCGGCGCATCAGCGGCCAGGCGCTGCTCGCGCGGCTGCGCGAGGCGGGGCTCGACGAATCGATCAACTACACCATCCCGGCCACGGTCAACGTCACCCGTGCGCATCAGGTGGTCGATGGAACCGTGCTGCGACCGTTGATCGAAGCCGAGCTGACCCAGCGCCTGGCGCCGGGCGACCGCATCGACGTGGTCGAGGTCCAGCGACCGGCGCGCATCCCGCTCGGGCACTACGAGGTCGAGGTCGGCGAGCCGGCGGCGCGCGGCACCGGCGGCGGCTACCGCCGCACCGACGTGCGCATCTCGCAGCAGGGCGCGCTGGTCGCGACCGTCGCGGCGCGCGTCAAGATCGCCAGCTTCGGACCGGTGGTGGTGGCGCGGCAGCCGATCGCGCGTGGTGCGCTCCTGCGCGCCGAGGATCTGCGCATCGAGGAGCTCCGTCTCGACGAGCTGCCGACGACCGTGGTCAGCGACCTCGACGAGGTGATCGGCAAGGAGGCGCGGGTCGCCCTCGGGGCTGGCAAGCCGCTGACGCTGCAGTCGCTGGCAACCGCGGCGATGGTCAAGCGCGGCGACGTGGTGCGGGTGACCATCGAGCGCAACGGGCTCCGCCTGAGCGTTGCCGGTGAGGCGCTCGAGACCGCGGGCGAGGGCGAGCGCGTCCGCGTGGTGAACGACAGCTCGAAGCGCGAGCTGGTCGGACGGGTGATCGATCATGGTACGGTGCATGTCGTCTACTGACCGCGGCGGCGCGCTCCTCGCGCTGGTAGCGGCGGGCGTCGTGCTCTCGGGCTGTCTCGCCCCCTGGGCACGAAAGCCCGAGCCGGTGCCGAATCTCGGCGGCGAGGTGCTGGTGCAGCCGGCGTCGCCGCTCGAACGACGCAACGGCTCGCTCTGGCGCAACAACGTGCCGGCGAACTTCCTGTTCACCGACGTGCGCGCCGCGCTCACCGGCGACCTGCTCACGGTCGTCGTCATCGAGAACGATTCCGGAGCCAAGGAGGCCGCGACCGAGACCTCGAACAAGGCCTCGGTGCTCGAGGGCATCGGGCAGTTCTTCGGTCTGCCGCAGGCACTGCAGGCGAAGAATCCCGACATCAACCCGCAGCAGCTCATCCAGGCGGAGTCCGAGCGCCAGTGGGAAGGAACGGGTGCGACCGCGCGCTCGGGCACCTTGACCGCACGCGTGACCGTCGAGGTGAAGGCGGTGTCGCCGACCGGCAACCTCTGGGTGCAGGGCGACAAGGTGGTCTCGGTCAACAACGAGGACCAGCACATCGTGCTCTCGGGCTGGGTACGCCCCGAGGACATCGACGCCAGAAACGAGGTCGCCTCGACGCGTCTCGCGCAGGCGCGCATCGACTACTACGGCGTCGGCGAGGTCGGGCGCCAGCAGCGCGCGGGCTGGGGCATGGTGCTCCTGGACTACGTATGGCCGTTTTGATTCGACTGTCGCAACGAGGGGGCGCCGCCCCCTCGCTCCACGCGGCAAAGCCGCGTGGAGCCTCACTCCCCTGCTCGCTCTCGCTCGGCCGCGCGCTGCGCGCGCGGGGGTGCCGCGCTTGTGTCGTGTTGGTGCTACTGCTGCCGCTGCTCACGATGCTGCTTGCGCTGCCGCGGCCCGTCGAGGCGGCGCGGATCAAGGACATCGCCGAGGTCGAGGGGATCCGGCCGAATCAGCTCTCGGGCTACGGCATCGTCGTCGGCCTCGAGGGGACCGGCGACGGCCAGCAGGCGCTGTTCACCATCCAGAGCATCCTGAGCGCGCTGCGCCGCCGTGGCGTGCTGATCACCGTCGATCCGCGCCAGATCCGCGTCAAGAACGCAGCCGCGGTGCTGGTCACCGCGAGTCTGCCGCCGTTCGCGCGCTCCGGCGACAAGATCGACGTGCAGGTGTCGTCGATCGGCGACGCCAAGTCACTGCGCGGCGGCACGCTGATCGCGGCACCGCTGGTCGGCGGCGACCAGCAGGTGTACGCGGTGGCGCAGGGTGCCGTGTCGCTCGGCGGCGGCTTCTCGATCTCGGCGCCCGGCGCCTCGACGACCAGCGGGCATCCGACCGCCGGCATCATCCCCGACGGCGCGCTGGTGGAGCGCGAGCTGCCGGTCGACCTCGCCGCGGACGGCACCTTGAAGCTCAGCCTGCACCACCCGGACATCACCACCGCGAGTCGCGTCGCCGAGGTGATCAACCTGCGCACGCGCGCCGAGGCGATGGCGATCGACCCGAAGACCATCCAGATCGAGCTCGCCGAGGCCGGGCCGCTCGAGGCGATGGACATGCTGACGCAGATCGAGGTGCTGACCGTCGCCACCGACAGCTCGGCGCGGGTGATCGTCAACGAGCGCACCGGTACCGTCGTCATGGGACAGGAGGTGCGCATCTCACCGGTCGCGATCGCGCACGGCACGTTGCAGGTCGAGGTCAAGACAGAATTTGGTGTGTCGCAGCCGAACGAGTTCTCGGCTGGCCAGACGGTGGTCGTGCCCGACAGCCAGATCGTCGCCTCGGAGGGCGCGAAGCGTAGCCTGTCGGTGCTGCAGACCGGGGTCACGCTGGGGCAACTCGTGGGCGGGCTGAATGCGCTCGGTGTCACGCCGCAGGACCTGATCGCCGTCCTCGAAGCGATCCAGGCTGCCGGCGCGTTGCAGGCCGAGCTGGTGATCATGTGACGACGACGTCGGGCATCGCCGGCAGCCTCGCGTCGGGGCCGCTCGGCAACGACGCGCTGGAGTCGCTGCGCAGCAAGCCGGTAGCCGAGGTGGCGCGCGAGTTCGAGGCCATGCTGCTCGCGCAGATGATCGGTGCGATGCGCAAGACGGTCGGCGAGTCGGGTCTGCTGTCGGCATCGCCCGAGCGCCGCATGCTCGACGGCTTCTTCGACCTCGAGCTGGCGCGTAGCCTGGTCGACGACATGGACCTGGGGCTGGCACGTCAGCTCGGCGCGGAGGTCGAGAGGAAGAGTGGCACCGCAGGGGAACAGGGCGTTGCCCCGTCCCCGCCCACGATGGGGCCGCTGCCGCCTTGGCAGAGCGGGGGCGCCGCGCTCGCCGCACCGGTGGTTGCGCCCATCAGCTCGGGCTACGGGCAGCGGCTCGATCCGCTCACCGGCGAGCTCGACTTTCATGCCGGGGTCGATCTTGCGGCGCCACGTGGCACGCCGGTGCGTGCGGCGGCAGCCGGCGCCGTGGTGTTCAGCGGTGACAAGGGGACGGCGGGAAATCTGGTCGAGCTGCGCCACCGCGACGGCACCCGCACCAGCTACGCGCACCTCGAGAACGTCCGGGTCAGGGCGGGCGAGGCCGTCACTGCGGGGCAGGTCCTGGGCGCGGTCGGTAGCACCGGCCGCACCACCGGACCGCATCTGCACTTCGCCGTGGAGCGCGCCGGCGAGGCCGTCGACCCGGCGCCGCTGCTCGAAAAGCGGAGCTCGAGCTAAAGTTTTGCGCCCTGCGACACGACAAGGGTCTGTGCAGAGCCAGCGGACGAAGCCATGAAGATCGTCGGACAACAGCCGAACCCCATTCCCGAGGCGCGCTCCAGCCGTGAAGCTGCGGGCGCCACCAAGACGAGCACCGGGCCGACCAGCGGCACCGCAGACGGTGCGGACCGCGTCGACCTGTCGCCGCTGGCGCGTGCGCTGGCGACCCTGCGCAGCGAGGTCGGCGATCCGGAGGCGATCGACGCCAAGCGGGTCGAGGAGCTGCGTACTGCCCTGGCCAATGGCACGTACGATCCGCCGGCAGCCGAGGTTGCCGATGCGCTGCTCCGCGAGCTCGCGGCGAACCGCATCGGGTAGACGATGGAGGGCGGCTCCGCGCGCGCGGCCCTGACCGAGATCCTCGAGGTCGAGCGCGACTGCTGCGCACGACTCGCGCAGCTGATCGCCGCCGAGCGGCGCGCGATCGCCGGCCGCGATCTGGACGGTCTGCTCGAAGCGGTCAAGGAGCGCGAGGTGCTGCAAGCGCGCTGGCAGCGCGTCTCCGCCGCCCGTGAGGCAGCTCCGGCTGCTGGCGGCACGTCGCTGGCGACGCTCGCCGCGCGCGATCCAGATCTGGCACCGCTGCTCATCGCGGTACGCGCGGCTGCCACCGAGCTGGTCCGTGCGCAGCGCACCAACGCGGCGATCGTGCGTGGCGCGCTGGCGCAGGTCGGCGATCTGCTGGCGGCCCTGCGCCGCGCCCAGCCCGGCAGCCGCTACGATGACCGCGCGGCTCTGACGGCCCCCCTGCCGAAGCCGGCCGGCGCCGGCTGGAGCGCCTGAAGGCGGCGCGCGATGGCGATCCTCGACATCCTCGCGACCGGGCGCTCGGGTCTGCTGGCGCAGCAGCGCGCGCTCAGGACCAACGGCACCAACATCGCGAACGTCAACACGCCGGGCTACAGCCGCCAGCGCACGGTCTTCGAGGCCGTGCCGGCCAGCGGCGGCTACGGCGTGCGTGTCAGCGCGGTCGAGCAGATCGTCGACGAGTTCCTCGAATCGCGTCTGCTCGGGCAGTCGTCGTCGGCGGCCGGCGCGACCGCACGCCGCGACCTGCTCGCTGCGGTCGAGGAGCTGTTCCCGGTTGGCGACACCTCGGTCGGCGGCGCCCTGCAGGAGTTCTTCGCGGCCGCGAGCGAGCTCGCGACGCACCCTGAGGACTTGGCGGTGCGCAACGACCTGCTCGATCGCGCCGAGGTGCTGGCGAGCAAGCTGCGCGACGCGGCGCAGGGTCTGGAGCAGATCCAGCGCGAGGCCGACGATCGCGTCGCGGCCGGCGCCGGCGACGTCAACCGGCTGCTCGAGAAGATTGCCGGGCTCAACAAGGGAATCATGCGCGACGAGGGTACGGGTGGCAGCGCGAACGAGCTGCGCGACCAGCGCCGCGCGGCGCTCGGCGAACTCGCCGGGCTGATCGGCGTACGCACCGTCGAGCACACCGACGGCAGCGTTGACGTGTTCACCCGCTCGGGCCTCGGCCTGGTGTCCGGTGGGGATGCTTCGCGCGTCGAGGCGCGCCTGTCGACCAGCCTCGGGCTCGACGGCGCGGCGCTGCACGACGTGGGCGTGGTCGCGCCGGACGACAGCCTGATTGCGCTCGGCAGCGATCCGGGCGGCGAGATCGGGGCACGGCTCACCGTGCGCGACAGCGACGTGCAGGGCACGGCCGCGGACCTCGACCTGCTGGCGCTCACGCTGCGCGACACGGTCAACGCCGTCCAGACCAACGCCGCCGGACGCGATCTCGACGGGCTCGTCGGCAGCGCGCTGTTCGCCGGCACCGGGGCGAGCGATCTCACCGTTGCGCTCACCGATCCGCGTGGCCTCGCCGCGGCGCAGAGCACGGTGTCGGGTGACAATGCGAACGCGCTCGAGCTGATCGGCCTGCAGGGGGCCACGCAGGGCGCGCTCGCGGGCGCCACGCTCGGCGACTACTTCGGCACCGTGCAGACGCGCGTCGGTGGCGCGGTGCGCGACGCCGAGGATGCAGCCACGGTCGAGGACAGCCTGCTCGCGAGCGTCGCCGCACAGCGCGACGCGGTGTCGGGCGTCAGCCTCGAGGAGGAGTTCACGGAGCTGGTTCGCTACCAGCGTGCGTTCCAGGCCTCGGCACAGCTGATCTCGGTCGGCGACAGCCTGCTCCAGGAGCTGATCGGCATGGTGCGCTGATGATCGCACGGGTAACGCAGGGAACCCTGACGCGCCAGCTCCTTGGCCACGTCCGCCAGCTCGAGCGGCGGATCCTCTCGGCGCAGGACGCGCTCAGCACCGGCAAGCGTCTGCGCGCGCCGAGCGACGACCCGACCGGAGCGGCGCGCGCCAACGGCCTGCGCGCCGAGAGCCGCGACCTGAGCGCGCTCGTCAAGTCGGTGAACTTCGGTACCTCGGTGCTGAGTGCCCAGGACGACCTGCTCGAGCAGGCGGAGAGCCTGCTGACGCGCGCGCGGGAGATCGCGTCGCAGCAGGCGGGCGGGCTCGCCAGCACGGAATCGCGCCAGCAGGCGGCGGCCGAGGTGGCTGAGATCGAGCGCGGTCTGATCTCGCTTGCCAACACGCACGTCGGCGGGCGCTACGTGTTTGCGGGTCTGGCGAGCGGAGCGCCGCCGTTCACGGCGCTCGACGACGGCGGCTTCGACCCGCTGAATCCGTACTCGGGTCCGAGCGACCCGTTCCTCCTGCGGACCACGGCGGAAGGTACGACGCGGCTGACGACGCCGGGCGATCAGGTGTTCGGCGACTCGATCGCGGCCATCGACGAGCTGCGGCTCACGCTCGCCGCGGGCAACGCGCCGACGACCAGCCTCGATACCGTCGAGCAGGCGGCGGCCGGGCTGCGCGCCGAGCGCGCCAGCGTCGGCGGCCGGGCGCGCCAGCTCGCCGAGCGCAGCACCGGGATCACGACCGCGATCGCTCGCGTCACCGTGCGGCTCGGCACGGTCGAGAACGCGGACTACGCGGCGGTCATCACCGAGCTGACACAGCTCCAGGCGGCACTCGAAGCGACGCTCGCCTCGGGCCAGACCCTGCAGACCAGCATCCTCGACTACTTGAACCTGTGAGGAGAGCGAACGGGATGCCACGGACGGCAGCATGCTGGTTCTGACGCGCAAGATCGGCGAGCTGGTGCGCATCGGCGACGACGTCACCGTGCGCGTCCTCGCGATCCGCAACAGCCAGGTGAGCCTCGGCTTCGTGGCGCCGACGGCAGTCAAGATCTTTCGCGAGGAGGTGCTGCGCATGATCGAGAACGAGAATCGCCGCGCGGCGCTCGACAGCCGGGATCCGCTGACCACCGCGGCCGATCTCTGGGAGGAGTACGGGCGTGCGAAGGATCGCTGAACAGAGCGTGGCCGCCGCGCAGAGCGAAGCGGCGCCGCCGGGCATCGAGGTCGACTCGCAACGCTTCGGCAAGTTCGTGGTGCCGGTCGACCGCGTGTTCACCCTCGACCCAGGGCTGGTGGGCTTCCCGCACGCACGGCGCTTCGTGCTGCTCGACTCGCGGCCGGGCTCGCCGTTCAAGTGGATGCTCTGCGTCGACGAGCCCGAGCTCGGCTTCGCCGTGGTCGATCCGGTCGACTTTCTGCCGACCTACGCGGCGCCGCTGGAGCGCGCGACGGGCGCGCTGTCGTGCAAGCCGGCGGACGTGGCGCTGTTCGTCCTGGTGACGATCCCCGAGCACCCGACCGAGATCTTCCTGAATCTGCTCGCGCCGATCGTGGTCGACCTGCGCAGCCGCAGCGGGCGCCAGCTCGTGCTGGAGGACCCGCAGCTCGACCCTGCACACCGTATTGCGCTGATCGCGCCCGCCGCCGCACAGCCCTGAGCGGCAGGAATCGCCGCGCGAGGCAAGCTTTGCCACCCCGTCGCCGCAGCCGCTGAAGGCGATACGCTGATTCCGTGACGCTCCGGCCGGGCACGGATGCTGCAACGCTGCCGGTCCATGAAGCGTCTCTCTGCCCGAGGCATCCCACGCGGCGCCGCCCGGCCACTGCTGGTGCTGCTGCTGCTCTCGCTCGCGATCGGCTTCGCCGCGCTGCGCGGTCTGCTCGACCCGGCATCGGTGCTGATCACCGTCGGCGGTACGTTCGCGGTCACCTGGGCGACGTTCCCGCGGCAGCGCCTGCGCAGCGCCTGGCAGCACGTCGTGGCGCTGCTGCGCGAGGCGCCGGGCGACGACGACGGCGCCACCGAGGCGACCATCGCGACGCTCAAGCACTTGGCGCGGATCCACCGCGTCGAGGGCGGCCCCGCGCTCGACCGTGCCGTGAGCGGCGAGGCCGATCCGTTTCTGCGCACCGCGATCGAGCGCACGCTCGACTACGCCGACGCCGACGAGCTGCGCGACGCGCTGCTCGGTGAAGCGCGGCGTGCCGCGGCCGATGGCGAGGCGGCGCGCGCGGTGCTGTTGACGCTCGGCAAGCTCTTCCCCGCATTCGGGCTGATCGGAACCCTGATCGGGCTGGCACTGCTGCTGCCCGAGGTCGGCAGCGGCAACCTCGCGCTCGCCGGTCCGAGCCTGGGCATCTCGATCCTGACCACGCTGTATGGCGCCGTGCTGTCGAATGTCGTCGTGCTGCCGCTGGCCACCAAGCTGTCCGCGTCGCTGGCGCGACGCTGGGTGACGCTGCAGATGATGGTGCTCGGCGCCGAGCTGATCCACCGCCGCGAATACCCCACCCGGATCGAGCGCAGCCTGCGCTCGTTCGCCGGCCTCGCACCCCTCGCCGTCAGCGGCGACGTGACCGTGTTGACCGAACGTGCTGCCTGATCCGCACAGTGCCGCGGCAGCCGCGTCCGGCGACGAGGACAACTGGTCCTGGCTGGTGACCTTCAGCGATCTGGTGCTGCAGCTGTTCGGCTTCGCCATCATCGCGGCCTTTGCCGGCGCGGCGGCGCAGCGCACGACGGCAGCGACACCGGCGACGTTCGCGGGTGCGGCCGCGAGCGTGGCAGCTCCCCTGGGCGCTGCCGAGACGCGTGATCCATCGGTGCTGGCGGCCGCTGCCGAGGCCGCCCCTGGCGCCGCGCTCAGCAGCGTCGGCGCCGCCGAGCCGGACACGGTGCCGCGCTCGAGCGACGACGCCGACGACGTGGTACCCGTGCCTTCGCCGGAGCGTGTGCCGAGCCGCGCTGCAGCGGCACCGGCACCGGTCGAGCGCGACGCGCGCATGGCCGCGCTGGGCATCTACATCGCGCAGCTCGCCGCCAGCCAGCCGGAGCTGGCGGCAACCGTCCGCACCGCGGACGACGAGATCGTCGTCCAGGTCGGCGCGCTGGCGGGCTTCGCGCCGGGCAGCGCCGAGCCGCTACCGGCAATGCGTCCGCTGCTCGGGGAGCTGCGCACCCTGGTCTCGGGCTCGCCCGACCTTCAGGTGGTGGTGTCCGGCCACACCGACGACGTGCCGATCAAGACGGCGCTCTTTCCCTCGAACCTCGAGCTCTCGCTCGGACGGGCGTCGCGGGTGGCGCACGAGCTCGCCGGCACCGACCCGACCCTGTGGGCGCGCATCTCCGCCGCTGGTTACGGTGAGCAGCGCCCGCTGACGTCGAACGGCGACGTGCAGGGCAGGGCGCGCAACCGCCGCGTCGAGATCCGCCTCAGCCGCGTCGGGTGAAGCGGCTCAGGCGGCGCGTTCGGCAGCACGGGTGGGCAAGCTCGCGCTCGTGCTCGTGCTCGTGCTGCTGCGCTGCTCGGCGAGGTCGAACGCGGCCACGCGATAGGCCTCGGCGAGGGTCGGGAAGTTGAAGATGTTCTCGATGAAGGTGTCGACGTCGAGGCCGGCGAGCAGCGCCATCTGCGCGACGTGGATGAGCTCGGTCGCGCCCTCGCCGACGATGTGGGCGCCGAGCAGCTTGTGGCCACTCGGATCGGCGATCAGCTTCAGCAGGCCGTCGGTGATGCCGCCGATCTGGCCGCGCGCGACCTCGTCGAAGCGCGCGCGTCCGACCAGAACACCGCCGTGGCGACGCACGGCTTCGCTCTCGTCGAGGCCGACGGTCGCGATCTCCGGGATGGTGTAGATGCCGATCGGCGACAGCTCGGGCGGATGTCCGGGCTCGAGGCCGAGCGCGTGGCAGACGGCGCGACGGCCCTGCTCCATCGCGGTCGACGCGAGCGCGGGCGGGCCGATCACGTCGCCCACAGCGTAGATGTGCGGCTGTAGCGTGCGACAGTGCTCGTCGACCGGCACCAGGCCGCGCTCGTCGACCGCCAGGCCAGCGGCCGTGAGCGCCAGGTCCTCGACGTTGGCGGCGCGGCCGAGCGCGACCAGCATCTTCTCGCTCGCGATCGAGGTGCCGTCGTCGAGCACGCTGCGCACCGCCGACAGGCCGTCCCAGCACACCGAGGAGATCTTGCGATCGCCGATGTAGCGACCGCCGTTGGCGGCGAAGCCGCCGACGAAGCGCTCGACGATCTCGCCGTCGATGAAGCGCAGCGGCCGCGGTGCGCTGTCGATCATCGTGACCCGCACGCCGAGGCGCGCGAAGATCGAGGCGTACTCGCTGGCGATCACGCCGCCGCCGAGCACGGTCAGGGAGCGCGGCAGGTAGATCATCGACAGGATCGAGTCGCTGTCGAGCACGTTCTCGTGGTCGATCGGGATGTCCTTGGGGGCGCGCGGGCGCGAGCCGGTGGCGATGACGAACAGATCCGCCACCAGGGTGCGCGAGCTGCCGTCGAGCGCGCGCACGGTGAGCTCGTTCGGCGAGGCGAAGCGCGCGCGCCCGTGCAGGTAGAAGATCCCGTTGCGCTTCAGCTGGCGCGCCATGTACTCGGCGTGCGCGCGCACCACGTGCTCGAGCCGCGTGGTCAGGCTCTTGACCTCGATGTCGGGTGGGATCTCGGCGTCCGGATCGACCGGCACCGCGGTGGCGCGCAGGGCCGCGTCGCGCAGTGTCTTGCTGGGAATGGTGCCGCGGTGCACGCAGGCGCCGCCCACCGCGGCCTCGCGCTCGACCAGTGCGACGCGCCGGCCCGCCTTGACCGCCTGGATGGCCGCCTTCTGCCCGCCCGGGCCGCTGCCGATGACGATCAGATCGAAGCGTTCGCTGGCGCTCATAGGACCATCGTCTCGATGAGCTCGCTCACCGCGGGCGTCTTGGCCAGCAGCGCGTCGGCGTCCTCGGGGTAGAGATTCAGATCGACCCAGGCGCGGTGTGCGCGCACGGCTTCGTCGTCGTCACTGCCGTCGACCAGATGGCTCGCGAGATGGTCGGCCAGCGCCGTGATGACCGGCTCCTGCGGGCAGCCTTCGCCGGGTACGTAGCTGGCGTACAACGCGATCGCGTCGCAAACCGCACGCGGCAGCCCCCAGCGCGAGGCGAGCAGCCCGCCCGCCGCGACGTGGAACTCCTCGATCAGCGCGCCGACGTCGTCGGTTCGCGCCGGGACACCGAGCTTGCCCGCCAGGTCGAGCGTGGTCTGCAGCACCAGTGGCTTGCCAATGGTGTGCAGTAGGCCGCACAGGAACGCGCTCTCGACGTTGCTGCGCAGCGCGCGCGCGATCTCGCGCGCGAAGGCTCCAGACGCCAGCGCGTGGCGCCAGATGCGGCGCAGCTCGGCCTCGTGCCCGGGCACGTGGAAGACGCCGCACTGCACCGAGGCCACCAGGGCAATCTCGGACAGCATGCGCAGCCCGAGACGCGTGACCGCCTGCTGCAGCGAGACGATCGGCGAGCGCGGCAGATAGGCGGGCGAGTTGGCGATGCGCAGGACGTGGCCGGCGAGCGCTGGATCCTGATGCAGCAGGCGGGAGAGGCGGGACACGTCAGCATCCTCCTCGCGCGTCAGCGCCATCACCTCGGTCGCGACCCGCGGCGGCAGCGGCAGCACCACGTCGGCGCGTGCCAGCCGATCGGCGAGCGCACCGCGCAGCAGGACGCCCGGCTCGACGGCGACGGCGGCATAGGCGAGATCGCCGTGCGCTTGCGTCGTGCGCGTCACCACACCTCCGTCGTCACGGCGTTGGCGAGCGCGGCCGTGCGCTCGGGAATCTGGTCTGGCGGCAGAACTACTGGCGCTGGCATCGAGCCGCCGCCCGCGGAGGTGGGTACGGCAACGGTGCGCTCGGCAAGAATCGACAGCCGCCGGTTCTCATCGGCGAGCGGATCCTCCGGCTTGAGCGGCTCGCTGTCGGCGAAGGCGAGCACCCGGTTGACCTGCTTGCTGCGCAGCCCGTTGGTCTCGAGCACGCGGCGCGCGTTGTCCGCGCGCTCGAACGACAGCTCCCAGTTGCTCTTGGTGGAGCCGGCCGTGTACGGGCGGCTGTCGGTGTGGCCGCCGACCTGGATCGGGTTCGGCAGCTCGCCGAGCACGGCCGCGATTCGCTGCAGGAGGCGGATCAACGGCGGCTTGAGCTGCGCCGAGGAGAGGTCGAACAGGAGCTGTCGATCGCCGGCCTGGTCCATCACCTGGATGCTCAGGCCCGAGTCGCGCACCTCGACGATCACCTGGTCGCGCAGCGCCTTGATTGCGTCGTCGTTGACGGCGAGCTTCTGGATCGCCTGCTCGATCGCCTTGGCCTGGTCCTCGAGGCGCTGCTGCTCGGTGGCGGCCTCCTGCTGCTCGCGCTGCTCCTGCTTCTTGCGCAGCTCACCGCTGTGCAGCAGCACGACGTCCTTCTCGACGACGCTGGGATCGCGCCGGTGCGAAGGGTTCTGGTCCTGACTGACCAGCGACCCACCAGGCATGATGCCGGGATCGCGGAAGTACTGCGCGATCTGCGAGCGTAGCTTGACGTCGGCCTGGGTGAGCAGCCAGAGCACCATGAACAGCGCCATCATGGCGGTGACGAAGTCGGCGTAGGCGACCTTCCAGGCGCCGCCGTGGTGGGCGGCGTGGCCGACTTTCTTCTTCTTGATGATGATCCGGACGGTTTCGTTGGGCTTCGCCATCTCAGCCGCCAGCCGCCTTGACTTCCTTGCATGCGGCGTCGATCTCGTCGCTGGTCGGACGGGTCGCCGAGAAGATCGCCTTGCGGGCGAACTCGACCGCGACGATCGGGGCCGCGCCGCGCAGGGAGGCGATCACGCCTTCCTTGATGCAGCGCAGGTAGCGCGTGCTGACGTTGGTCTGGACCTCGACCGTGGTCGCGATCGGTGCGAGCAGGCCATAGGACATGAGGATGCCGAGGAACGTACCGACCAGCGCCGCGGCGACGTGGTGGCCGATCACCGCGGGGCCGGCGTCGAGGTGGCCCATGGTGATGATGATTCCGAGCACGGCCGCGACGATGCCGAGGCCGGGCAGGGCGTCGCTGGTGGTGCGGATGAGCGCGATCGGGACGTGCGCCTCCTCGTGGTGGGTGTCGAGCTCGTTGTCGAGCAGCAGGTCGAGCTCTTCGGGTGAGGCGGTGCCGTTGACGATCTGCTTGAGCGCGTCGCGGAAGAAGTCGACCGCATGGTGCAGCTTCAGGAACGCCGGGTACTTGCTGAAGATCGCGCTCTTGGCCATGTCGTTCACGTGCTCGTCGAGCGCGACGGCGCCGTTCTTCCGGATGAAGGAGAACACCTCGTACTGCAGCTTGAGAAGCTGCAAGTAGTCCTCCTTGGTCGGCATGACGCCGGAGAACGCCATCTTGAAGGCGGCGAAGACCTGGCCGCGCACCTTGCCCGGCGCGGACACGATGAGCGCGCCGAGTGCGGCGCCGCCGATCACCACCAGCTCGTTGGGCTGCCAGAGGATGGCGAAATGACCACCTGACATGGCGAACCCGCCAGCGACCGATGCGAAGACGATGAGGAGGCCGACGATGGTGAACATGGTCAGCCCCTAATCGGCACGCACCCAGCGGAGGATGAGGCGTTTCCGCTGGCCCGGCGCCGGCGCCGCGCGCTCAGCCGTAGCTGCGCAGCACGTGGGCGAGCGGCACGAACGTCGCGCTGGCGGCGGGCAGCTTGGGCTCGATCTGGTCGACCAGGCAGCGCGCCGTGTCGCGGGCATGATCGCCGATCGCGCTGACCAGCTCGCGCTGCCACTCGGGACCACAGGCCTCGAGCACGACCGTGCGCGATATCTCGACGGTCTCGGCGGGCGCTTCGCCCGCCTGCAGGAGGATCGTGACGACCATGGTCGGACTCAGGTTGCAAAGCCAATGCCGTGCGAAGCGGGAAAAGCGCAGAACGGCCGGGCGTCGCTGCGCGGCTTCGATCGTGCAAAGGCGAGACCCGCGCCGGGTCGTGCAGCGCTGCCGTGGGTCGTCGCAGAAATGCTGCGGCTGCGCTCAGCGCGGACCCGGACCGCCGCCGCCGATCGGGCCGTGTGGGCCCAGCACCGGTGCTGCGGGTCCGACCGGAGCGCCGGGGAAGACGTAGGGGTAGACGTTCATCTGCTGGTTCTCGTTGCTGTTGCTGTTCGGCACGGTCGGGTCGAACACGTCGCGCTGCGGGTCGGCGCGGCCAGTCGACAGCACCACCCGCCCGTCGCTCGTGTTCCAGGTTCCGATGTGGTCGTTGGCGAACTTCTGCTCCTGCATCGCCGCGTTGGGGACGTCGTCGTCGGCTCGCTGCGGCGGCGGGTTCTGCTGATCGTCCTTCAGCCGCTCGTTCTCGAGCATCTGCTGTATGGTCGCGTCGCTCACGCCCGCCTGCTTGAGCTGGAGAACTTCCTCTGCGCTCAAAGCCCAGGCCTGCGTGGCCGGCGCGGCCGTCGCGAACAGCAGGCTCGCCGCCAGGATCCTCTTCTGCCACTGGTGCATCGTCGTCTCCTTTTCCCGGGGTCATGCTCGTCCTGATTCGCTCTGCGCAGCTGCCGCGCGCGATGCGGTTTGTGGCCTGGTCGCGTCGCGTCCGGAGTAGGTCATGACGCGATCGACGTAGCGCTGCGTGATCCGCGGCAGGAAGGCGCGAATGCTCTCGAAGCGCGTCGGGTCGCGCCGCAGGGCCGCGGCGCGCTCCTGCGCCCGGGCAACGCGTCCTTCACCCGCGTTGTACGCCGCGACGGCGAATCTCTTGCGCTCGCCGTCATCGTCGACCGCCACCGTGCGCAGCTCGCCGCCGAGGCGTGCGTCGCGGGTGAAGAGGTCGTCGAGGTAGCGCAGGTGCGCTACGCCGAGCACCACGTCGTCGCTACCCGGCGGCCGCTCGAGCTCGCGCGTCGCGAAGCGCCGCCGGACGTCGGCGGCGGTCGGGGCGGTGACCTGGAAGGTGCCGCTGCTGAGACCGTCGGCGCTGCGCGCGCGCGGATCGAGGCTCGATTCGGCGACCGCGACCGCGAGCGACAGCCCGGGTTCGACCCCGGCATGCTGCGAGGCGCGCGTGATCGCGTCGGCGAGCGCGCGCTGCTTCGGGGTCGCGAGCCATGCGGCGAGCGTCGCCGGGGCGTCGCTGCGCACGCTCGCGCGGCGCACGGTGCTGGCACGCGTCGCCGTGGCCGCAGGGACCGCCGTACTTTGCTTGCCGCGTACCACGGCGGCGCGATTGGTCCGCAGCGCCGCCAGCTGCGCGGCAAAGGAGTCGCGCGCGTTGTGCCAGCGCATGGGGTGCATGGCAGCGGGCGCGCGGCGCAGCATGTAGACCTGGATCACCTGGGGCAGCATCGGGCCTGATCCACGCAAGCGGGATGCCGCGCGGAAGTGCGTGCCACCGCGCCACCGCTGGGCCGCGACGCGGCAGCAACGACCCCCGCCTGCGGCAGGATCTGCCGTGTCCGGTCCGCCGGCAGGGGACCGAGCTTCCTCGCGGCGCGCCGTTGCGCGTGGCACGGGCATTGCGACGGCCCGGCCGCATGAGCGTCAATCTTCGAGCCATCCAGCTACCGGTGGCTGCGTCGCGCACGCAGCCGGAGCGAACACCCGCACGCGACGGCGGGCCGCGGCAGGATTTCTCTGCCCTGCTCAGCCGGGAGGCGGCGAGCAACGCGGCCACGAGTGCGGCGACGACCCGCCGTCCGGGTACCGCCAGCACGCCGACCGTGCCGACGATCTCCGACGGCGGCCGCGCTCTGCCGAGCGATCTCACCAGCGACGGCAATCTCGCCGCCGAGGGCAACGAGGTGACCAGTCGCGGCACGCTGAGCACCGACCCGCGCACCAACGGCATGTACATCCCGCCCGATTTCTATCACGGTTCGTCCTACTCGCCGGTCTTCGACCACCAGGACGAGAGCGGCAACTGGGTACCGACGCCACGCTTCGAGGGCCAGGTGGTGTACGGACCGTGGCGCGGCAGCCTGCCGGAGGACTACGATCCAAACGCCCGGGTCGAGCACGATCCGCTGCTCAAACAGCAGGGCAACCACTGGTGGAAACAGAGCGAGGACGGCACCTGGGTAAAGCGCGAGACCGGCTACGGTGGCATCCCGCTCTACGACGACGGCAGGCCGATGTCCACGCCCGACCCGGCGCGCTTCCCGGAGTACTTCTTCTCGGAGCCCGAGACCGAGGAGACCTGAGCGCGGCGCGCGTTGACCAGCGCCGTCAGGGCGCCGGGCGGCGCGCAGCGCCGTTGCCGCGTGGCTGCGGCGAGACCAGCATGACGTCCTCGTGGCGCACCTCGCGCAGCTGCTTGGCGCGCAGCACCGTCGTCAACGCGTCCTCCCAGTCGCGGTCGACCAGCGTCACCGAGACCACGCCGGCGACCTCCGGTGTGAACATCACCCGGTAGCCACCCGCGCTGGCGATCAGTTCGATCACTGTGCGTAGGTCGGTCTCGGTGAAGTCGATCGAGATCCGCTTGCCCTGCGTGGCGGGCGCGGAAGCCGCGACTGCGAGCGTTGCGTCGTCGGCGCGCGCGCGCGTCGCCTCGACCAGCGGCTCGAGCGGCGCGGTGGCGAGCTCGGCAGTCTCGGCGGGCGCCGGCACCGCCGCAGGTGCTTCGAGCTCCACTGGTGTCGCGCTTGCGGCCTCGCCGGCCGTGGCCGCGGGCGCCTCGGGTGAGGGGCTCGCAGACGGCTCCGGCGGCGCCGGCGTTGCGCTCGGGCTCTCGGATGCGCTCGGTGCCGACGTCCACGCGGGCGTTGCCGTGGGCTCGGGGAGCTCGGGTGGCGCGGGCGGTGCGGCGCTGGGCTCGGCGTCGAGCAGGAAGTGCGGCGCGTCGGCGGGTGCGGCATCGGCAGCGCCCAGCACGGGGCCGCTGCCGCCGGGGGCGAGCAGCACCACGATGCGGTCGCCCTGCGCCCGCACCGTGAAGTCGGCCCGGGTGCGCAGATCGATGACGACGCGGGACTTGGTGGCCGGCGCCGCGTGCTGCCCGACGCGCACGCGCTCGACCAGCGGATCGCCGCTGGCCTCGATCACGCGCGGCAGGGTCTCGCTGGTGGTATCGGGCACGTCCAGTACCAGGCGGTGATTGACCAGCAGCGAGACCTCGGGTTCGACGAAGCCGTCGAGCTCGATCACGACGCGGCTCGACGGCGGCGCAGGCTCGATCGTGACGCGCTCGATCCTGGTCGCGGGCGGGAGGCTTGCCGGCAGCGGCCGAGCCTCGGCTCGGGCCGCGGGCGCGCTCGCCGTATCCGCCGGCGGCGGTGCTTCGTCGTCACGCGTGGCCCAGAGTCCGCAGCCGCAGAGCACGGTCAACGCCAGCAACGGAACGACGCTCCACTGGCGGCACTGCCGTTGCCTCCCGGACCCTGCCACCCCCGCCATGGGGGCTGCTTTGTCACATGGCGAGCGCGGGTTCCAGCATGGCTGGGACGGTCGGTCTCAGGACGCTCGCTGTGCTGTGGCCAACGGGCGGGTCTCGAGAGCGCTCGCCAGGGAAGCGAGCCCATCGAACTCCGGCGCTGTCGCGCACAAGGTCTGGTACTCGCCGCGCGCGGCGTCGAGGTCACCGAGGCGTACCTGGATGCCGGCCAGCGCGAAGCGCAGTGCCGCATCGCGCGGTGCCCGGGCCACCGATTCGGCGAGGAAGGGCCGCAGGGCGCGCCAGCGTTCCAGCACGCAGCCCGCACGCAGCAGCCAGTGGACGGCTTCGGCGTCCTCGGGCTGCTCGCGCACCAGATCGGCGAAGGTCTGCCATGCTTCTTCGTTGGCGCCGGAGCCGAGCGCGGCCATGCCGAGGCCGAGTGCACACTTGCGTGCGTCGCCACCATTGACTGCGGCGCGGCGGAACGCGTCCGCCGCGGCCGCGAACGCCTGCTGCTGCAGGGCGAGCACGCCGCGCACCAGCCAGCCGCGGGGGTCCTCGGGACGGCGCGCCAGCAGCGCGCTGACGTGCTCGTCGGCAGCCGCGGCGTCGCCGTGCTCGAGCGCGGCGGTGGCCAGTGCCGCCCTGGCGACCGTGTTCTCCTCGAGCGCGAGCAGGCGGGACCAGAAGGCAGGTGCACGCTCCGGGAGGCCGGCGCGCGGACAGAGCTCGTCGGCCGCCCAGCGCAGGACGGCCGGGTCCGCGGGCCAGTCCGCGGCATGCTCGAGCAGGTGTGCGGTCGCGCTGAAGCCGGCCTCGGCCGCCAGGCGCTCGGCCTCGGCGACGACCGCCCAGCAACGTTCCTCGTGCGGCTCCGCGAGCGACTCGATGACGGCCCTGGGATGGTCGTCGAGACCGCTGCTGCGCACCGCCATGCCGTCGGCCAGCAAGGTCCGCGCCTGGTCGGCGAGCGAGACGTGGCGCCAGCGCTTGGCGAGCCGCACCCCGTTGACGCTGTCGTGCGCGTGGCGCCCCTCGCTCTGGCTCTCGAGGTGGAACAGCACGCTCTTCGGCTCGTAGAGCACGCGTCCGCCCTGCTCGCGGATCCGCAGGCAGAGATCGACGTCCTCGAACGAGTTGCGGAAGCCCTCGTCGAAGCCGCCGGCCGCCTCGAAGGCCTCGCGGCGCACCAGCATGCAGGCGGCGGTGACGACCTGGAACTCGCGCGCCCGGTTCGCGGGCGCGAAATCACCCGGCAGGTGCGCGTAGAGGTGGCAGGCCTGGCGGCTGTGGTTGAAGACCACGCCGGCGTGCTGGATCGTTCCGTCCGGGTACAGCAGCTTGCTACCGACCACCGAGCAGTCGGGACGTGCGTCGATCGCGTCGACCAGTGCGCGCAGCCAACCGCGCAGCGGGATGGTGTCGTTGTTGAGGAAGACGAGATTGCGGCCGTGCGCGGCCGCGGCACCTTGATTGCAGGCCCTGGCGAAGCCGAGGTTCTCCTCGTTACGGATCACCTGCAGGTTGCCCGACAGCTCGCCGAGGAGCTGCGCGGTGCCGTCGCTCGAGCCGTTGTCGACCAGGATCACCTCGAAGGGCACGTCGTCGGTCACCGCAGCGAGCGCCGTCAAGCATTGACGGGTGAGCTCGGCCCGGTTGAACAGCGGGATGACGATCGAGCACTCCGGCGCGGCCGGGGTGGGCCGCGTTGCGGGGCCGCCGCGCGCGTTCTGCTGCGCCGCGAGGATGGCCGGCGAGTGCGCGGCCAGATGCGCGTAGCGCTCGTAGACCAGGTCCTGTGTGCGTGCGAAGTCGGCCCGGTGCTGGCTGGTCGTCGAGCTGCCGTCGTTGCGCCAGCTGAAGCAGCAGGTGGTCTCCTTCACCTGGTGGAAGGGATGCCGCGCGGCGAGACGGATCAGCAGATCCCAGTCCTCGTGCGTGATCAGCTCCTCGTCGAAGGCGCCCACCGCGTCGAGGCAGTCGCGCCGGTGCACCAGGCAGGGCAGCGGGATGAAGTTCCCCACCAGCAGGGCCTCGGCCTGGAAGTCGACGCGGTAGATCGGCTCGTTCGCGGTCTGGACCCACCCGCCTTCGCGCTGCACCTCGGTGACCCGGTTCGCGAATCCGTAGGCCACCGCGCCACCCGCGCGCTCGAGGGCCCCGACCAGCAGCGCGAGGTGCTCGGGGAGGTACCAGTCGTCGTCGTCGAGGTACGCGACGTAGGTGCCGCGTGCGAGCTTGAGCGCGGCGTTGCGGGCGGCCGAGCGGTTCAGGTTGCGTGCCAGCCGCAGATAGGTGATCTGGCCGCGCTGGTCGAGCGGTGCGAGCAAGCTCTCTACCGCTGCACCGCCGTCGTTGGCGACGATCAGCTCCACGTTCGGGTAGGTCTGCGCAAGCACGCTCGCGACCGCGCGCTGCAGCCACTGCGGCCGGTCGTAGGTCGGCATGATCACCGAGACCAGCGGCGGTGCCGGCGTCGCCGGGACGAAGTAGTTGCCGGCCGCCGGCGGGCGTTCGCCCCAGGCGTCGGGCCAGTGCACGATGCGCGCCTTCTCCGACTCGGCGATCGACAGCGCCTGGTTGGCGTGCTCGTTGCTGCTCGGCGAGCGCAGATAGAGCCCGAGCGTCTCGGGCACGTGCACGAAGCGCTCGCCGCGCGCCACCACGCGCAGCCAGAGCTCGTAGTCGCCCGCGGCGACGTAGGCCGGGTCGTAGAGCCCGTGGCGCTGGTGCAGCGTGCGCCGGTATACCGGCTGCGGCCCGACGTGGCACACCTGGAACAGCCGGCGCGGCTCGAACTCGGGCCAGCGAAAATGGCCGACCACGTGCGCCGCTGCGCAGCTCTCGTTCTCGGTGTCGGTGACGGCGACGTCGGCGTAGGCGAGGATCGCCTCCGGGCTGCGCTCGAGGACGCCGACCAGGCGCTCGAGCGCATCGGGCTGGTGCCGGTCGTCGGCGCAGGCCAGGGTCAAGTACTTGCCGCGCGCCGCTGTGATGCAGCGGTTGCAGGCCGAAGTGGTGGTCTCGCGGTCGGCGGTGCGCAGATAAGCGATGTTGGGGTAGCGCGCCATGAACTCGCGCACGATGCGCGCCTCGCCGGTCGGCGACCCGGTGTCGACGACGATGATCTCCATCTCGGGCGCGATGGTCTGCGCGCACAGATCTTCGAGCAGGCCGCGCATGAAGCGCTCGGCGCCGTACACGAAGACCAGGGCCGACAGCAGCGGTTGCTCGACGAAGCTCGCGCTGCGCTCCCAGATCTCGCTGTGGCCGTCGGCTGCCGTGCTCATGACGCGGCCTTCGCGCCCTTGACGAGATAGGCGCCCGGATTGCTGCACCAGTCGAGCCGGCGCAGCTCGACCTGCTGCTCGGCGAAGAACTCGTCGACCGCGCGGCTCTCGCCCTCCCACGGCGGGATGCCGTACTCGTCGAAGGCGACGATGCCGCCGGGCACCACCAGCGGCCAGAGCTGTTCCAGGCCGACGCGCGTCGGGCGATAGAGGTCGACGTCGAAGTGCAGCAGCGCGATGCGCAGGCCGGGGTTCTGGCGGACGTACTCGGGGACCGAGGTCTCGATGTCGCCAGCCACCAGCTCGATGCGCGGCTTGTAGGGGATGAAGCGGTCGGCATCGAAAACGGCGATCAGGTCGCGGAGCTGGCTCTCGAAGGCGCCGCCGTCGAAGCCCCCGGTCACCTTGCCGAGCTCCGGCGTGGCGCGGCCGTCCTTCTCGTCGAGGTCGCCGAAGCCGGCGAAGTTGTCGAAGCCGATCACCTTGCGGTGGCGATCGCCCATGTTGCGGATCTCCATGAAGTTTGCCCACGACAGCAGCGACGCGCCGCGATACACGCCGAGCTCGACGATGTCGCCGGGCAGGTGCTGGATCTGGCGGTAGAGCTCGTAGTGGGCGAGGAAGCGCTTCATGAACACGCGCCGCGTGTACATCTGGAAGTTGCGCCACACCTCGCGGCGCGACACCTGGAAGCGCTCGAAGTGCGACTCCAGCATGTCCTCGATGTGGTCGTCGGCGGGAAAGTTCCTGCGGCCGTCGAACTCGCGTTCGCTCTGCGTGATCATGCAACCTCCACGGTCGGGGTGCGGCGGGTGAAGGTGCCGTCGCGCACGTCGAAATAGTCCTTGTCGGGGACGGCGTCCCCGGCACGAACCAGGCGGAACTCGAGCGAACGCCGTTCGAGCTGCTCGGGGTCGGGGACGAAGGTCCGGTGTGGGACGAGGTCGCCGAAGACCAGCGCGTCGCCGAGCGCGAGCGCGAATGCCAGGCGCTCACCGGGTGGTACCTCTTCGAGACCGGCGCCGAAGCCGTCGCGCGCCACGTGCTCGAGCTCGGGCACGCTGGCGACGGCGAACTCGATGCTCGGTCGGCGCTGTGGATCGTCGTCGAGCGGCACGAAGCAGGTCACGTGGCGGCGATGCGCGCGCATCCCGAGCAGGCGCTGATAGCCGACGTCCTGGTGCCAGGGTACGTGGTGCGTGCTGCTGCGCACGAAGCGCACCTGGGGCGGATACGACACCCACTGGTGCGGCCCGATCACGTCGAGCAGCGCGCGCGACGGGTTGCAGAAGGCGTCGAACCAGCTCGGGTCGAGGCGCAGCGCATCGGACGACTCGCCACGCGCAATGGCGCGCTGCTCGCGCTCGCTCGGTCCCCGCGCGAGGCGCGTCACGGCGAGCGAGTCGAGATAGTGGCGCAGCGCGCGCAGCACGTCGGCGTCGAAGATGCCGCGGGCGTGCGTGACGTGCGTGCGCGCCTCTTCGTCGGGTGCGGTGTTGGCGATGAAGGTCTCGCGGCGATCGCGCATTTCAGCCTCCCAGCCCGGCGGCCACGTCGTCGTAGTCCCAGCACCAGCGGCGTTCGTCGACGAAGCGTCCGACCGCGACGTTGGCCAGCTCCGGTGCCGCCGCCACCGAGCCGACCAGCGCGAGGGCCGCGGCCCGCGCGCTTTCCGGCGAGGTTGCGCTGCTGCGCCGTACCAGCGCTTCGATGCGCGCCGCCTCGGCGCCGTCCGCCCAGGTCGCACGCGCCAGCTCGAGCGCAAAGTCGCCGTAGCCGAACAGCAGTGCCGCGGTGAACAGGACGTACAAGCGGCGCGGCTCGAGCGGCCCGGCCGCATCCCCGGCCCCGCCTGGCAACGGGTCGAAGAGGAAGACCGCGTCGCCGTACAGCATGCGCTCGCGCCCGGCGGCGGTGCGCTTGTCGAGCGCGCGCTGCGAGCGGTGGTGCAGCGAGGAGAAGCCGTAGAAGGAGAAGCCGAGCCGGCGCAGCAGGACCTCGACCTCGGAGAACAGGCGCTGGCCGCGATAGAGCTCGCAGAAGGAGACCTCGCAGACCACGCCAGCAGTTCGTTCGCGCAGCGCGCGCCGCGCACCGCGCAGGATCTCGTATTCGGTGCCCTGGGTGTCGAGCTTGATCAGTTCGCCCCAGAACGGCTCGCCAGCGCGCTGCCTGAAGAGCACGTCGTCGAGCGTCGTCACCTCGAGCTCGGCGCGCTCGAGCTCGCGCCACTTGAGCATCGCATAGCGCTCGGTGAAGGCCGTGTTCGGTGGCCGGAGCGAGCTATTGGTCGGCGCCGACAGCACGTGCAGTTCTGCCCGACCGCGCTTCGCCGCCAGCGCCTGGGGCTCGATCTCGCAGTGTGCCCAGGGCGAGCCGTTCGCGAGCTCGGCGCACAGCCGCGCGCACTCGTCCTCGGCCGGCTCGAAGCCGAGCACCGCCGTGACACCAGCGACCGGGTCGACCAGCGGGTGTACGCCGCCGCGCGCACCGACGTCGACGAAGCCGAGCGGGGTGGTGCGCAGCGACGCCCCTGGCGCGGAGGCGGCGAAGTCCGGGTCGTCGCGCAGCGCATTGCGTTGCGGTGTGTTCACGAGGCACTCCTCTGGCGATGGACGTCGATCTCGCAGCGCTGCGCGCTGTTGCCGCGACGGAAGCTCGCCCCGCGGCGGATGTAGGTGCAGAGCAGGGCTGCGCGCGGACGGCTCGAGTGGTTCTCGTTCGAGCCGTGCAGCAGGTGGCCGTGCAGGAAGATCACCGCGCCGCGCGGCACCTCGAGGGTCGCCGGCGCGTAGCCGGGCGGCACCACGACGCGCTGGCGGAGTGCGTTGAACGCCTGGGTGGCGTGCGGGTGCGCTCCAGGCACCGCCTCGGGGGTCAGCAGCGGCAGGCGCTGGCTGCCGGGGTAGACGATCAGCGCGCCGTTGGCAGAGTAGACGTCGTCGAGCGCTGCCCACGCCGAGGCGAAGGAGTCGCGATCGGCTTCGACGTAGTGGTTGTCCTGGTGCGTGGCGAAGCCGGGCGTGCCCGGCAGGCACGGCAAGTACTGGCTCTGCAGGCCGCTGACCGGGTGTCCGACCAGGGACTCGAGGATCGCGACGATGCCCGGATGACACAGCGCCGCGAGAAAGGCCTCGTCCGCGAGATGGGGGTTCATGACTGGCGCCAGCGGCGCCGTGCCGGCGGTGCCCAGGTGGGTCGCGGCGGTGCGTAGCGCAGCGCACGCGGCGTCGTCGAGCAGGCCCCGCGCGACGTGGAAGCCCACGTCGCGGTAGGCCGCCAGCGCGCGCGCCACGACGCTCGCGAAGCGTTGCTCGGCGACCCCGGAGTTCGATCGGGCATCGTCGGCGACCGGGTCAGGCCGGGCGTCAAGCAGCACGCGCGACCTCGCTCGCCGCGCGGTACCACGCCACCGTCGCCTCGATGCCAGCCCTGAACGTGGTCCGCTGCCGGCGCCCGAGCACCGCGTCGGCCTTGGTCGTATCGAGCATCCGGTAGGGAATTGCGTCCGGCTTGGTGGGATCGTACCGGGGCGCGGCGTCGTGGCCGCACACCTGGAGGATCGTCTGTACGGCGTCGCTGATCGTGAGCGCGCTGCCGCTGGCGAGGTTCAACGGGTCGCAGGCGAACGGCCGGGCGAGCACCGCCAGCAGGTCGTCGACAAAGTCCTCGACGAACAGGAAGTCGCGCACCGCGGCACCGGTGCCCCAGACGACGAACGGCTGCTCGCGGCGCAGCGCACGCTTGATCAGGGCCGGCAGCACGTGCGAGCGGTCGTCCTCGAACTTGTCGCGCGGTCCGTAGATGTTGCTCGGCCGCACGATCGCGACCGGCAGGCCGTAACGGTCGTGGTAGAAGCGCGCGAGCTGCTCGACGTAGCGCTTCATCCAGCCGACGCCCTGGTAGAGCGGGAACGGCTGCACGCTCAGGTCGAGCTCGTCCTCGCGCAGCGGACGGAACGCCTCCTGGTAGACGGTCGAGCTGCTGATCAGCAGAACGCGCTCGACGCGGTTGATCCGGCTCGCCTCGAGCAGGTTGGAGTTGATCTGCAGATTGGGCAGCACCAGGCGCGTCGGCTCGTCGCGCATGATCTGCGCGCCGAAGGTCTGCGCCGCGCAGACGACGACGTCCTGCACGCTCTGGGTCGCGCTCAGGCAGTCCTCGAGCCGGGTCAGGTCGAAGCGATCGTGCAGGTCGGGCAGAACGGCGGGCGAGCGCTCGTGGTAGCTCGCGCGGACGTCGGCGCCGAGCGCCTGCAGCCGCTGCACGAGCGCGCTGCCGACCAGACCGCCGCCACCGGCGACGAAGACGCTGCGGCCCTTCACGAGCGGGCTCCTTCCGGCCGCGGCGCGATCCCCTGGTCGCGCTGCGACACGATCGGGCTCTGCGTCGGCCACCAGATCCCCAGCGCCGGGTCGTCCCAGGCGAGCGTGAACTGGCCGGCGCGGTCGTAGTACGACGACTGCTTGTAGTGGAAGATCGCCTGCTCGCTGAGCACCAGGTGGCCGTTGCCGAAGCGCGGCGGCACCAGCACCTGCAGGCGGTTCTTGTCGGAGAGCGTGAACGCCTCCCACTGCAGATACTGCGGCGAGGTCGCCTCGTGGTTGACCACCACCAGATAGAAGCGGCCCTGCAGGCAGGAGATCAGCTTCCAGGTGCCGCCGTCGCCGTGGATGCCGCGCAGCACGTTGTGCGTCGACACCGAGATGTCGTCCTGCACGAAGTCGACGTCGATGCCGGCCGCGCTGGCGAGCTCGCGGTTGTAGATCTCGACGTACTCGCCGCGGAAGTCCTCGAACAAGGTCGTCGGACGGAGCAGGCGGACGCCGTCGAGCCGTGCCGGACGTACCTCGAGGGCCGGCGTGTCGGGGCGGGTCGCCTTGGCCGGGGCCGTTCGGCCCGGCGCGCGTCGCGCGCGTCTCTGGTCGAGCTGCAGCATCTCCTCTTCCTCCCCCTCGTGCTCTTGCGCGGTGCGGTGTCAGCGGCGGATCAGGCCGGCAGCGCGTGTTCGGCGCGCGCCGGCGCGAAGTAGTCCTTCTTGCGCCGGAACTCGCGCTCGTTGGCGAGGTACCAGCTCCACGTCGCGGCGAGGCCATCCTGCAGCGCGGTGCTCGGCTGGTAGCCGAGCTGCGTGCGCGCGCGGGCGACATCCATGACGCGCATCGGAAAGCCGGCCGGCTTGCCGGGATCGAACTCGTAGCGGAACGGCACCACCTCGCTCAGCGCCGCGACCAGATCGGCAATCGAGACGCCGATGCCGCTGCCGAGGTTCACCACCGCGCCACCGGTGCCGTGGTAGAGCGCGAGGATCGTGCCCTCGGCGACGTCGCGGCTGTAAACGAAGTCGCGCACCGCGCTGCCGTCACCCCAGACGACGAGCGGGTCCTCGCCCTGGCGCACACGGCTCATCAAGGCCGGGATCACCATCGCGCTGGCGGGGTCGAAGTTGTCACCCGGTCCGTAGACGTTCGCCAGGCGGACGACCGAGAAGGTGTCGATGCCGAACTCGCGCTGGTAGGCCTGCAGCTGCAGCTCGCCCATGCGCTTCGCCCAGCCGGGAAACAGGTCCATCGGCGGGCCGTCCCAGGCGTCGTCCTCGCGGAACACGTCGCGGCTCGGGTAGGCGCCGATCGAGCTGGTGTAGACCAGGCGCTTGACGCCGCTCACCCTGCTCGCCTCGAGCACGTTGGTGTTCATCAGCAGCAGCGGCACCAGGAAGCTCGCCGGCTGCCGCGTCGTCACCTCGACCGAACCCTTGATGCCGGCGACGTGGAAGACGATCTCCATGTCGCGCGTCGCTTCGTGGCAGAAGGCGACGTCGGTCAGGTCGCCGAGCATGTGGTCGGCGCGCGGGTCGACGTGCAGCTGGTCGAGGGACGCGGTGCGTACGCAAGCGCCGCCGTCGCACAGCAGATCGACGATCTGCCGTCCGACCATGCCGGTGCCGCCGGTCACGAGCACGCTGCGGCCGCGAAACCAGCGCAGGATCCTGTCGTCGATCATGGTCGTGTCTCTCCTCTGTCGTTGCGGTGCGGCCGTGGGCGCCAGACCAGGCTGCCCCAGCCGTCGTGGAACTCGCTGCCGAGATGACGGCGGACCTCGAGCAGCTCGATGCGGCCCGCGTCGGCGAGAGCGCGCAGATGAGGCAGGAAGCCGCGCAGGTAGCCGCGGCGCTCGGCGTAGCGCGCCGCGACGTCGTCGAAAGGGTTGCCGCGGTCGTAGAGCTCGTGGATCGGCTCGACGTGGACGCAGAGCCGCGGCCGCTGCGTGAGCAGGAAGTCGGCGAACGGCGCGTAGCGCGTGCCGAGCTGCTCCATCGCGCCGATCGTGACGACGGCGCTGCCGCTCGCGAGCGTCAGGGCCGGATCCGGCGCGAACATGTCGAAGCGCCGTCCGCCGACCGGCGCACCCGAGCTGCGCGCCACCCGGGCGAGGATCTCCTGCGAGGCCGGCGCCCAGTCGAGCCCGGTGATCGGGCGACCCGGCAGCAGGCGCGAGAACGCGACCACGTTGTGGCCGGGCCCGCAGCCGAACTCGTAGACCGCGCTCGCGTCGCCGAGATGGCGCGCCACCAGCCAGGTGTGCAGGACGCCGACGAAGCTCGCCTCGAAGCGCGGGTCGTGCGGGTGGACGTAGCGGCCGAGGACGCGCATGGTGCGCGACGGATTGCGGAAGTAGTGTGGCTCGAGGTCGGCAACGTCGCCAGAGCGTGTGAAGCGTGCCAGCAGATCGCCCCAGCCCGCCTCCCAGTCGGGCTGGCGGCCCGGTCCCGAGACCTTGAGCGGTGCACCGAGAACGCCGCGCACGCGGGCCTCGACCGCGGCCAGGTCCGCGCCGGTCAGCTCGGTGAACGAGAAGTCGGCGGCGTCGATCGCGGCCCGCGTGGCCGGCGGCAGCTCGTCGGTGGCGACGCCGAAGATGGTCGCGAACTCGGCGTGGCCGAGGCGCGACGCCGGCGCGAGCGGTGCGTGCAGGGCGACCGTCACGCGATCTTCCCGGCGATCTGCAGGCTGCTCACCGGCGTGCCTGCCGGTGCGGTCGCGCGCTCCGCACGTGGCGCGCGCGGCTTGCGGCCGGCGAGCTCGCGCCGCGTCTGTGACGGGGCGGCGCTCGTCGCCGCGTAGTGGATGACCCGGCTGCCCTCGTCCTCGAACGCGAACGGCACGTGCAGGTGGCCTGCGAGTGCACGGATCACCGCCGTCTGCTTCTGCGGCGGCACGAAGAAGCACATGAAGCCGGAGCTGCCGGCGCCGAGCAGCTTGCCGCCGAGCGCGCCGTGCCGCATCGCCTTGGTGTAGAGGTCGTCGATGGTCGGGCCCGAGATCATCGGGCTCAGGCTCCGCTTCAGCATCCAGCTCTCGTGCAGCAAGCGGCCGAACGCATCGAGGCTGCCGCTCCCGGTCAGGATCGCGAGCGCCTCGTCGACCATGGCGCGCATGCGCAGCAGCGCTTCCCGGCGCGCGTCGAGGTTGGCCAGCATGTCCGCCGCGACCGCGGACGCGAAGCGGCTGGTGCCGGTGTAGAACAGCAGCAGGTGGCGCTCGAGGTCGGCGAGGCGGGCCGCGGGTGCGGTCACCGGGTCGACGCGGATCTCGCCGCTCTTGCGGAACTCGATCAGGTTGAAGCCGCCGTAGGCCGCCGCCACCTGGTCCTGCGAGCCCACGTTCTCACGCAGCACGTCCTGCTCGAGCTCGATCGCGCGCAGCGCGAGCTCGTGCTTGCCGATCATCTGCCCGCCGAGGCCGGTCAGCGCCTTGATCAGGCCGACCGCGAAGGACGAGCTCGAGCCCATGCCGGCGCGTGCCGGCAGATCCGCCTGGTGGTGGATCTCGATGCCGAGCGCGTCGTCGTAGCCGAGCATGCGCAGGCCCTCGCGCACGGCGGGGTGGAGGATCTCGGCGATCGTCCCGACGGTCTCGACGTGCGACCACACCACGCGGTGCCGCGTGGTGAAGAATGGCGGCAGGTGGCGCACGCTCAGGTAGCAGTACTTGTCGATCGTGGTCGACAGCACCGCGCCACCCTCGCGCCGGTACCAGGCCGGGTAGTCGGTGCCGCCGCCGAAGAACGACAGCCGGAACGGTGTGCGCGAGAGGATCACGCTGCCAGCGCCCGGGTCTCGCGGATCCGCCCGCGCTGGTAGTCGAGCAGATCGCGCAGCGTGGTCTCCAGCGGCACGTGCGGCGCCCAGCCGGTGGCGCTGCGGAACTTGCTCGTGTCCGGGATCTGCAGGGTGACGTCCGACGGCCGCACGAGTGCGGGATCGACCTCGTACTGGATCGGGCAGCGCGCCATTCCGATCAGCACGTCGAGCATCTCGCCGACCGTCATCGTGCGCTCGCCGCCGATGTTGTAGACCTCGCCCGGCGTGCACTTCTCGAGCAGCAGCCAGTAGGCCCGCACCGCGTCGCCGACGTCGGCGAAGGTGCGGACGCTGTTCAGGTTGCCGACCTTGATCGGGTTGGTCTTGACGCCGGCCTCGACCTCGGCGATCTGCTTCGCGAAGGCGCTCTCGGCGAACACGTCACCGCGCCGCCGCCCGGTGTGGGTGAACATGCGCGTGCGTATGGTCTTGATGCCGTAGGAGAGGAAGTACTGCAGGGCGACCATGTCCTCGCCGACCTTCGAGACCGCGTACGGGCTCGCCGGGCGGAACTCGTTGCTCTCGCGGATGGGCACCTCGTCGTCGCGCACCTGGCCGTAGACCTCCGACGAGCTGCAGATGTGGATCCTGGGATCGAGGCCGGTGAGCCGCACCGCATCGAGCAGGTTGGTGGTCCCGATCACGTTGGTGTGCAGCGTGTCGGCGGGCGCGAGGAAGCTCGCCGAGACATAGGACTGCGCCGCGAGGTGGAAGATCCACTCGGGCCGGACCTTCTCGAGCACCCGCACCAGCGAGTGCAGGTCGCGCAGCTCGCCCTCGTGCAGATGCACGCGATCGCGCACCGCCTGGATGCTGGCGAGCGGGCTCCGCCAGCGAACCATGCCGTGCACCTCGGTGCCGGGATGGTGCGCGAGCACGTACTCCGCGAGATGGCTGCCGACCATCCCGGTGATTCCGGTGATCAAGATGCGCATCGGCGTGATTGCCTCCGTCGTTCTCAGAACGGTCCCTTGAAGCGCTTGTAGACGTCCGCCATCGAGGCATCCTCGGGCAGCGGGATCCCGTGCTGCTCGCGTCCGGTGACCAGACACGCGATGTCGTCGGTCAAGCGGCGCAGGTTCGGGTAGTAGAGGTCCTCGAGCGACTTGGCGGTCGGGCAGGGCGCCGGCGCCATGCCGAGCGTCTTGACCGGCGCGCGCAGCAGTCCAGGATCGCGCTCGCACACCAGGCGGCAGATCTCCGCGCCGACGCCGAAGGCCTTCCACGAGGTGTCGGCGACCACCAGGCGTCCGGTCTTGGCGACGCTCTCGAGGATCAGCTCGACGTCGGGGTGCGACGCGCAGTGCAGATCGATCACCTCGACGTCGGCGGCACCGGTCGCGGCGAGGTGCTGCGCCGCGCGCATCGCCTCGAGCACCATGATCGAGGTTGCGACCACGGTCACGTCGCCGCCGGTGCGCAGGCGGCGCGAGCCCAGGGCGGGGGTGCGATCGGCGCCGGGCTGCTCGTCGACGCGGAACGCGACGTCGTACAGCAGGCGGTGCTCGAGGCTCAGCACCGGCCCGCGATGGTTGGCCATCAGCCAGGGGTACGCAGCCAGGATCGACTCGGCCGTCGCGGGCATGATCACGACCAGCCCGGGCACGTGCGCGAACAGCGACTGCAGGCTCTGCGAGTGCTGCGCGCCCTGGCCCCAGCTCCGCCCGACGATCATGCGGATCAGCATCGGGACCTCGAAGCGGCCGCCGAACATGTAGCGGTACTTGGCCGCCAGGTTGACGATCTGGTTCATCGCCAGCAGCGCGAAGTCGGCGCGGATGTGAGTCTGGATCGGGTAGAGACCGTTCAGGGCGGCACCGACCGCGATCCCGGTCAGACCCTCCTCGGCGAGTGGCGTGTCGAGCACGCGCTCGGCGCCGAACTCCTCGGCGAGGCCGATGGTCGAGCCGAAGATGCCCTTGTGGTCGTCGACTCCCTGGCCGAGCAGGATCGCGTCGGGATTGTCCGCGAGCGCACCGTGCATGGTGCGCAGCAGCGCGTCGCGGTAGGTGACGATCTCGGCGTTCTGGACGTCGAAGGCGCCGTCGAGCTGGTAGGCGAGTCCCATGTTGCTTGCCTCCGTCAGGCCACGTCGGCCAGCAGGCTCTCGGAGCCGGGCCAGGGGCTGGATTCCGCGAAGGCGACGGCGTCGTCGATCTCGCGTAGGATCTCGGGCGTGAAGCGCGCGACCCGCGCCGCATCGAGCAGCAGCGGATCGGTGCGCCGCCAGGAGTCGGCCTCGCAGGTCGAGCGGTAGCCGACGTGGTGGTCGTCGCCGATGCCGACGTGCTCCATCTGGCGGTAGGTGTCGCAGACCACGAGGCACGGCTTGCTCTCGTCACGGACGCGCCGCGCCGCCGCGCTGATGGTGTCGTAGACCGCGCGCGGATCGTTGCCCTGCGGGCAGAGGCGCGCCGGGATGCCGTACGCCTCGGCGTGGTCGACGATGTCGTACGCCTGCCGCGCGACGATCGTCGAGTGCACGGCGAGGCCGTTGTTCTCGCACAGGAACAGCACCGGTAGGCGGTGCAGGGCCGCGAAGTTCAGCGACTCGTGGTAGACGCCTTCCTCGGTCGCGCCGTCGCCGAACACCGCCATGGTGATCTGGCCGGTGCCGCGCCGCTTGGCGGCGAGCGCCGCGCCGACCGCGTGCGGGATGGTGCTCGCGACGATCGCGGACGCGCCCATGAAGCCGACCTCGGGTGCGGCCAGGTGCATCGACCCGGCCTTGCCGCCGCAGCAGCCGGTCGCCTTGCCGTACAGCTCGGCGAACATCTGCCGCAGGTCGCCGCCCTTGGCGAGGTAGAACGCGTGGCTGCGGTAGCTGCCGAAGACCAGGTCGGTCGGGCGCAGCGCGGCGCAAGCGCCGGCGGCGACCGCCTCCTGTCCGATCGACAGATGAACCGGGCTCTGGATGCGGTCCGAGGGGTAGAGCTGGATGATGCGGAGCTCGACCAGCCGGATCCGCAGAGCCGAGTGAAAGAGCTGCGCGTAGTGATCGGTATCGGTCACGCGACCTCCGCGGTCTGGGTCATGGTTGGGGTGGCGCGGCGCGGCGCGCGGCGCGCCCCCGTGGCGCGCGCACGGACCTCGGCGCCGCGAAAGAAGCCTTTCGCGCTCGCCAGGCTCTGCGGCGTTCCGATGTCGATGAAGCGCTCCGTGCGCGCGTAGCCGTAGACACCGGCGACGAGCCAGTGCGGCAGCAGATCGTGCTCGAGCGAGCACGAGACCCCCGCCGGGATGGCAGCGATCAGGGATCGGCGCAGCAGGTAGAGGCCGGCGTTGACGGTGCCGGGACCGCGTCGCGGCGACTTCTCGACGAAGCGCTCGATGCGGCCGTACTCTCCGGTGTCGACCGTGCCGAAGCGCCGTGCGTCGGCGACCTGGGTGAGCGACAGGGTGCCGTGCGCCGGCCGCTGGTGATGCCAGATCCAGAAGTGCAGCAGATCGAGCTCGCAGTAGGAGTCGCCGTTCAGGACGAACACCGAGCCCGAGCGCAGCAGCGGCAGGGTGCGCCGCAGCGCTCCGCCGGTGCCGGCGGGAGCGGGCTCCTGCGCGTACTCGATCGCCAGCGGGCCGTAGGCTTCGCCAACGGCGTCGCGCACCTGCTCGCCGCGGTATCCGGTCGCGAGCACGACATGCTTGACGCCGGCCGTGGCGAGCTGCGTGAGCAGGTGGAAGACGAACGGCACGCCGTCGACCTCGGCGAGCACCTTGGGACCGTCGGCCACGACCGTGCGCAGCCGCGTGCCGAGGCCGCCGGCGAGGATCACCGCGCTTGTCCCAGCGAGATCGATCGCGTTCGGGTCGGGCGCAGCGGCGGTATGCCGCCCACGTTCGTGGTCTGCGTGTCTGGCCATGGTGCAGGAGGCGGGAAAGCAAGCGTCCTGCCAGCCGCGAAAGCCCGTCAGATCAAGTTTCCCGCACTGCTCTGCGTGCGCGAACCGCATGCCGGGACGTCCGCAGCCGCCGCGATGCGGCCAAAGCTGCCGCCTCGCGGCGCCAGGCCCGGCAATCGCTTCCCCCTCGTCGCTCAGCTATGGCGTGCGCTCGAATCCAGACCAGAGCGCCGGCAGGCCGCAGCAAGGAGAATCTACGTGGGTCCACTCGAGGGCATTCGAATCATCGAGATCGCGGGCATCGGCCCGGGGCCGTTCTGCGCCATGATGCTTTCGGACATGGGCGCCGAGGTGCTGCGCATCGACCGCGCCGAGCGCGTGACCGGCAGCACCGGCGTCTCGATGGACCTGCTCAACCGCGGCCGGCGCAGCGTCGGCGTCAACCTGAAGAGCAAGGAGGGCGTCGCGCTGGTGCTCGACCTGTTGGAGCGTGCCGACGGCCTGATCGAGGGCTTCCGGCCGGGGGTGATGGAGCGCCTCGGTCTCGGGCCGGACCTCTGCCTCGCGCGTAACCCGAAGCTGGTCTACGGGCGCATGACGGGGTGGGGCCAGGAAGGTCCGCTGGCGCACGCGGCTGGGCACGACATCAACTACATCGCGCTCGCCGGCGCGCTCGAGCCGATCGGCCGGGCCGGTGCCGCCCCCGTGCCGCCCCTCAATCTGGTCGGCGACTTCGGCGGTGGCGCCATGATGCTGGCGTTCGGCATGGCCTGTGCGCTGGTCGAGCGCCAGCGCTCGGGCAAGGGACAGGTGGTCGACGCGGCCATGGTCGACGGTGCGGCGATCCTGATGACCATGTTTCACGGCTTCCGGCACGCCGGCTTCTGGGACGAGCGACGCGGCGCGAACCTGCTCGACACCGGCGCGCACTTCTACGACACCTACGAGTGCAAGGACGGCACCTACGTCTCGATCGGCTCGATCGAGCCCCAGTTCTACAAGGAGCTGCTCGAGCGCACCGGTTTGTCCGGCGAGAGCCTGCCGCACCAGATGGACAAGGCGCGCTGGGGCGAGCTCAAGGAAAAGCTCGCCGGCATCTTCAAGAGCAAGACGCGTGCGGAGTGGTGCGCGATCATGGAGGGCAGCGACGTCTGCTTCGCGCCGGTGCTGTCCATGAAGGAGGCGACCGCGCACCCGCACATCGTGGCGCGCGAGACCTTCGTCGAGGTCGCCGGGCTCTCGCAGCCGGCCCCGGCCCCGCGCTTCAGCCGCACCAGGCCCGAGATCCAGAGCCCACCCGCGCAGGCGGGTGAGCACACCGACGAGGCCCTGCGCGCCTGGGGCGTGCCCGAGGCGCGGCTGGCGGAGCTGCGCTCCGGCGGGGCGATCGCCTGACGCTCAGCCCTGGGTGATCGGCACGCAGCGCACTGCGTCGAATTCGCGGCGCCCGGTGCCGCCGTCGGCCGGCGTGCGTCACCATTCTGCCGGCGGGCGCTGCGAGCGGCGCAAACACTGCGCGTAGCGCCACGCGGCGGCGTCGCAACCACCGTTGCGCGGGCCTGCCCGTGGCACATGCGTTGCGATGGCTGAGCGCGGCTGTCGGTCGTCAAGCGTATCCGGTGACGCAGGCCAGAAGGAGGCGGCGATGAAAACGGTGCTCACGGTCGACGACAGCAGGGTCGTTCGCACGACGCTGGCGCATGCGTTGATCCCCTGGGGATGCCGCGTACTGGAGGCGCGCAACGGGCGCGAGGGGCTGGCGGTCGCGCGCCGGTCGCGTCCCGATCTGATCGTGCTCGACGTGCTGATGCCGGTGCTCGACGGACCGCAGGCACTGGCGCTGCTGCGCCAGGACCCGAGCTGTCGCCGCATCCCGGTAATCATGCTCACAGCGATCACCGGCGAGAGCCTCGTCGAAGAGTGCTCGCACCTCGGCATCAGCGGCTATCTCGTGAAGCCGATCGCGCCCGAGATCCTGGCCGAGGTGGTGGGGCGGGTGCTGGGTCCGCCGTTGGGGATGACACTCGCGACGGCGACGGGCAGCGCGGTCGTGGCGCTTCCGGGCTGACCGCGAGCTCGCCCGCGCGCGTGTTGAAGTCCCGCTCTCGCCCTGCCGATTAGACGGGGAGACGACAACAGGTGCGGTCCGACGAGGCCGAGCGGGGATCGCGGGACGTTCCACAGCGTGACCTGATCTGGCGGGATGCACAGGAGGGCGCCCGATGCTGATCCTGACGCGAAAGATCGGCGAGACCATCAGGATCGGTGACAACGTCACCGTGCGGGTGCTGGCGCTCCGCGGCGGACAGGTGAGCCTGGGCTTCACCGCGCCCAACGACGTCCGGATCTTCCGCGAGGAGATCTTGCACGCCGCAGCACCCGAGGGTGCCACCGCGACCGAGCCCGCCCGCAAGAACCGCCCCGACTGAGCCGCGGCGAGACCCGAACCGCGCGAGGCGCGGGGCCGAGCGACAGCGAGCCGGGGGAGAAGGTTCCGCGCGGCTCTGCCGCGTGGCAGAGGGGGACAGAGTCCCCCTCTGGCTATCTAACTCGCGCGAGCTCTAGCTGGACCAGGCCGAACTCGGTGTCGAGGCGGTCGATCAACGGCGCCGCGCCGTCGAGGACACCGCTGTGGCCGAACTCTTCGATCGAGGCACAGAGCGCCGCCATCCGAGCAGCGCCCATGGTGCTGCTGCTGCCCTTCAGCGAGTGCGCCGCCAGCTCGAGTGTCTGCCGGTCGCCGCGGTCGAGCGCGTCGCGCACCGCCAGGCAGTTGCGCTGCGCGTTGTTGAGGAACAGGTCGACGATCTCCTGGAACTCGTTGCCCGGGCCCGGCATGACGAGATCGCCGCGCAGGGCATTGAGGACGTCGAGCCGCAGCGGGCCTTCCTCCGCGAGATCCATGGGCATCGTCGTCCCGGTCGGCTCGGCGAGCTCCGCCAGGCGCGGTGAGCGCCGTTCGAGGGCGCGCTCCAGGGCATCGCGCAGGTCCTCGAGGTGGAGCGGTTTGGCGAGATAGTCGTCCATGCCGGTCTCCAGGCAGCGCCGCCGGTCGCGCTCGAGGGCATTGGCGGTCATCGCGATGATCTGCGAACGCCGGTGCCCGGCCTCGGCCGCGCGGATCGCCGTGGTGGCTTCCAGGCCACTCATCTCGGGCATCCGGCAATCCATGAGCACGATGTCGTAGGGCGAGCGCTGCATGGCCTCGACCGCTTCGCGGCCGTTCGCGACCACGTCCGGGCGCAGCCCGAGCTTGCCGAGCTGCTTGCACACCAGCCGTTGATTGACCGGATTGTCCTCGGCGACCAGGATTCGCACCGTCGCGGCGTCGAGCCGCGGCTTCGCCTCGGGCACGCGCAGGGTCGGCGCCTCGGGACGTCGCGCCGCGGCCGGCGCGCGCAGCAGGGTGCGTACGCAGTCGAGGAGCTGGGTCTGGCGCAGCGGCTTGGTCAGCCGTCGATTGACGCCGACCGCGCGCGCCTGCTCGACCTGGCCGCGCTCCGAGAGCGAGCTCGCCATCACCAGCGGCAGACCCGTGAATACAGGGTTCGCACGCACCTGGCGTGCGAACTCGACGCCGTCCATGGCCGGCATCAGCATGTCGAACACGACCAGCTGGTAGGGCTCGCCAGCGTGGCAAGCGCCGAGCAGCATCTCGAGGCCGCTGCGGCCGTCGCAGGCGGTGTCGACCTGGCTGCCATAGCGTCCGAGATAGGTCTTGAGGATGATCCGGTTGGTGGCGTTGTCGTCCACGCCCAGGATGCGCGCGCCGGACAGCGCCGAGTAGTCGGCGTCGTCGGCCGCGTCCTCCGCGGAGGCGTGCTCCAGGCGGACCGTGAACCAGAAGGTGCTGCCGCGCTCGGGCTCGCTCTCGAGGCCGATCTCGCCGCCCATCAATCGTACCAGGCGCTGGCAGATAGCGAGGCCGAGGCCGGTTCCCGGGTAGCGGCGGCTGGTCGTGCCGTCGACCTGCGTGAAGGCCTCGAAGAGGCGCGGCTGTGCCTCGCGCGCGATGCCGACGCCGGTGTCGCTGATCTCGAAACGCAGCATGAGGTCCGGGCCGCGGTCCTCGACCACGCTGGCGTGCACCCGCACCTCGCCACGCTCGGTGAACTTGACCGCGTTGCCGATCAGGTTGACCAGGATCTGGCGCAGGCGGCCGGGATCGCCGACGGCGCGCCGGATGTCGCTCTCGACGTGGCAGACCAGCTCGAGGTCCTTGGCGTGCGCGCGCTCCGCGAGCAGCTCGGCGGCTTCCTCGACGGTGGTGCCGATGTCGAAGACGGTCGCCTCGAGCTCCATGCGCCCGGCCTCGATCTTGGAGAAGTCGAGGATGTCGTTGATGATGGTCAGCAACGACTCGGCGGAGATGCGGATCGTCTCGGCGTAGGAGTGCTGCTCGGCTGTGAGCTGGGTTCCCAGCAGCAGCCCGGTCATGCCGATCACCCCGTTCATCGGCGTGCGGATCTCGTGGCTCATGTTGGCGAGGAACTCGGATTTGAGCCGGCTGGCCGCCATTGCTTCGTTGCGGGCCGCGGTGAGCTCCTCGGCGTGGCGCTCGTAGTCGGCCGCCAGCGCATGTGCCTTGGCCTCTGCGGACCATTCGGCGGCGCGCAGGCGGCGCTGGATCGCGGCCAGGCGGTTCTCGAGCACCAGCGCCGTGAACGGCGTCGCCAGGAAGTCGTCCGCGCCCGCATCGAGCACGCCGCGCACGGCCGCGGTATCGCTCTCGGGCACCAGTGCCAGGATCACGGTCGAATCCAGCTCGGGGCGGGCGCGTACCCGCCGGCAGAGCTCGGCACGATCGACGCTCGCGGCCGTCCAGTCGAGCACCAGCAGGGAGGGGGCCTGGCGCTCGAGCTGCGTCCAGGCGAGGCTGCTGCTCTCCGCGATCCGCACCGCGGCAGCGCACGACGCCAGGCATTCCTTGGTCTGGCGTCGGAGGTCGGGATCGGCGATCAGCGCCAGCACGGTGAACGGCGAAGCCATCCATCGCGATCTCGGCTGCCGCGCGCCCGATCTTTAGCGCGCTCGACGGAGCGGGCTCGCAGCAGAGGCTGCGTCAGCCGAGCAGCCAGTGCGCCACGGCCTGGCGTGCCGGCGAAAGCACCCGGCCGAGCAACCCGGTCATCATGACGGCCAGCAGGATCAGCATGCCGTAGCGGCGCAGAGCCGCGGCGAGCGGGTAGAGCGGACGCGGCAGCAGGCTCTCGAGGACGCCGAAGCCGTCGAGCGGGGGAATCGGCAACAGGTTGAAGATCGCCAGCGCGACGTTGACCAGCACCGAGAAGAACGCCAGCAGCATCACCAGGCCGATGATGCTGTCGCCGACCGGTGCGGTGACGTGGTCGCGCAGCGCGAACACCACCAGCGCGCAGCCCAGCGCCAGCAGCACGTTGGACAGCGGCCCCGCCGCCGACACCAGCAGATTCGCCTTGCGTGGCTCGCGCGTCCGCGACAGGTCGACCGGGACGGGTTTCGCCCAGCCGAAGACGGGTGCACCGGCGAGCGCGAGCAGCGCCGGCACGACCACGCTACCCACCGGATCGATGTGCTTGAGCGGGTTGAGCGAGATGCGGCCCTGGTCGCGCGCCGTGGTGTCGCCGCAGAACAGGGCCACCAGGCCGTGCGCCGACTCGTGGAACGAGACCGCGAACAGCAGCGCCACGACCTGCAGCGCGATGACGATGGTGTCGTTCGGCATGGTCAGGCGTGCGCGCCGTGGCCAGGCTGGTCGAGCCCGGTCAGGTTGGCGCTCAGGTCCCACAGCCGCTGCGCGGCGTCGCGGTCGTGCGACGCCGCCGAGCTGCGCGTTTCGCGGCGGTTGGCGAAGTAGCACCCGGTGACGTTCTCCAGCGCGGGCGAGGTGGCGACGTAGAGCGTCGTCGCCGCACCCTTGTCCGGCGTGCGGAAGAACGGCGCGAGCGTGCGGATCAGCAGGGTCGCGATGGTGCCGTTGTTCTTGCCGAGGCCGGTCGCGACCGCGCCCGGATGGACGCAGTTCGCGGTGACGCCGGAGCCGTCGAGGCGGCGTGCGAGCTCGAAGGTGAACAGCAGGTTGGCGAGCTTCGAGTGCCCGTAGACGCGCATCGACTTGTAGGCCTCGCCAAACCCGATGTCGTCGAAGTTGATCCCCTTGACGAACTTGTGCGCGTCCGAGCCGACGTTGACCACCCGCGACGGCGCGCTCTCGCGCAGCCGCTCGAGCAGCAGGTGGGTGAGGAGGAAGTAGGCGAGGTGGTTGACCGCGAACACCGACTCGATGCCGTCCTCGGTGGTCTGGCGCTGCAAGTTCACGATGCCGGCGTTGTTCACCAGCAGGTGGATGCGCGGGTAGCGTGCCAGGATCGCGTCCGCGACGTGGCGGATCGCCGCCTGCGACGCGAGATCGCCGAGGAACACCTCGACGGCGGTGCTACCGGTCTCGTCGCGGATCGCGCGCATCGTTGCCTCGGCGCGCGCCGGATCGCGGCACACCAGGCCGAGCTCGGCGCCGCCGCGCGCCAGCGCGATCGCGGTGCTGCGGCCGATCCCCGAAGTGGCGCCGGTGACGATGCAGGTCTTGCCCTTCACGTCCCTCGGTTATGGGCGACGCGGTTGGCGCTGGCAAGTCGCGGCAACGCTCGATAATTACGACGCGGGTCGCACGTCGCGGCTCCACCGCTTGCGAGGAACGCCGATGTCGAGCGAAATCTATTCGAGCCCCGATCACCAGGCGTTTCGGTCCGTGGTGCGCAAGTTCGTGCAGGAGGAGCTCGCCCCGCGTGCGCGCGAGTTCGACGAGAAGGGCCGTTTCGACAAGGCGCTGTACCCGATGATGGGCGCGCTCGGCATGCTCGGCATCCGCTACGACCCGCGCTGGGGGGGCTCCGGGCTCGACTGGTCGTACACCACGGTGATGTTCGAGGAGCTCGCGCGCTGCGACAACGCAGGTGTCACCATGGGCATCAGCGTGCACACCGACATGGCCACGCCGTCGCTGCACCAGTTCGGCTCCGACGAGCTCCGCGAGCGCTACCTGGTGCCGGCCATCAAGGGCGAGCTGGTCAGCGCGATCGCCGTGACCGAGCCCGACGCCGGCTCGGACGTGGCCGGGATCAAGACCCGAGCCGTGTGCGACGGCGACGACTGGGTGATCAACGGCGGCAAGATCTACATCACCAACGCAGCCACCGCGGACTTCCTCTGCCTGCTCGCGGTGACCGACCCGAGCGCCGGCTACGGCGGCTTCTCGCAGATCCTGGTGCCGACCGGGACGCCGGGCTTCAGCTACCAGCTGCTCGACAAGATCGGCAATCGCGGCTCGGACACCGGCCTGCTGTTCTTCGAGGACGTGCGGGTTCCCGTCAGCAACACCATCGGCGACATCGGGCGCGGCTTCCAGCAGCAGATGATGCAGTTCCAGGACGAGCGCCTGGTCGCCTGCGTGAGCTCGAACGAGTCGTCGCGCGCGCTCTGGGAGAAGACCAAGCAGTGGTGTCAGGAGCGCAAGCTCTTCGGCAAGACGCTCGGCAAGATGCAGGTGACCCAGTTCAAGATGGTCGAGCTGTGGGCGCGCCTGAGTGCGGATCGCGAGCTGATCCACGAGTGCGTGCGCAAGCGGGTGCGCAACGAGGACGCGACGCTCGAGATCTCGATGGCGAAGCTGCTGGTCGGACGCACCTGCCGCGTGGTCGCGGACGAGTGCATCCAGCTGCACGGCGGCTTCGGCTACATGACGGAGAGTGCCGCGGGCCGCGCCTTCGTCGACTCGCGGCTGATCAGCATCGGCGGCGGCGCGGACGAGGTGATGATCCAGTACATGGCAAAGATGCTCGGGTTTTAGTTCAACGAGGGGGTACGCGCCCCGGCTGGTCACAACGAGGGGGCCGCGCCCCCTCGCGCCACGCGGCGGAGCCGCGCGGCGCCCCACACCCCGGGCTCGCTTTGCTCGGCCGCGCGCTGCGCGCGCGGATGTCTTGGGGGAATCGGCGAGGCGCGGAACGAAGAACGGGCGGTGCCGCCGCGAGGCAGCACCGCCCGTTTCCGTTCGGGGTGGGCTCAGGCCGCAGCGATGCGGCCGCAAGCCTTCGTCAGGGCAGGGGCAGGCACTTGAGCTGCAGCGAGTCGATGTCCTTCTTGCCCGAGGCGAGCCTGGCCTCGGCGCGCAGCGTCAGCTTGCGGGTGCCGGCGGGCACGTCGACCGCGAAGCCGCTGCTGCACACCTCGCCCGGACCGGCCGGGAAGGTGAAGCTCGACAGGCCGCTCAGCAGTGCTGCACGCGCCGCGATGTCCTCGACACGCTTGGCGCTCGCCGTGGGCGCCTTCGCATCGACGCGGCTGATCTGCGTCGCGGCGCAGGCGAGCCGGGTGTCAGCCGCGCCGACACAACCCCAGACCCGGAAGCGGCAGCTGCCGACCGCCGGGTTGAAGTCGCAGCTCGGATCGTTGTCCGTGCAGGTCTGGGCCGGCTTGGGCAGGCCCTTGGAGTCCGCGGTCACGGTGCCGAGCTCGGTCGACCACTCGAAGGCGCAGTCGGTCGGCTTGGCGCCGCCGCCCGGGATGCGCAGCTCAGGCGGCAGCTCGGTGCAGGTCGCGCTGCAGCGGTTGCCGGGTGTCCCGTTGAGCGGACCGTCGTCGCAGAACTCGTTGCACTGGATGATGCCGTCGCCGCACGCCTCGACCTTGCAGGTGGAGCTGCAGCCGTCGCACGACTGGGTGTTGCCGTCGTCGCACTGCTCGGTGATCTCGGGCGTGCCGTTGCCGCACACCGTGGTATTCGGCGCGCACCAGAGGCGCGCAAGGTTGCTGCTCATGGTGAGCCCGTTCACGTCCTCGGCGAGGACGTTGAACGCGCGCTTGCCGAGCCCCGCTGGTTGGTGCGCGACCTTGAAGTTCATGGTGGCCGTGCAGACGTTGCTGCCGGTGATCGGCGGGCCGGTCTGCAGGACGTCGTTGCTCGCACGGACCTCGCCGCCGAGCGCCAGCAGACCGCTTGCGAGCTGCTGCGCGTTGCCCTGGTCGAGCGGGTTCGAGCCGCCCGGAAGCTGTGGCTGCTTGATGTTCATGAGGGCGATCGCGCCGGGTGCGCAGTCGGGCAGGCGCTCGTCGGGCACGCGCAGGCAGAGCTGCGCGCCGAAGGTGCACACGCCGTCGCGGGTCAGGTCGGTGTCGCAACCGGGGTCGCCGTCGGTGCAGATCTGCGTGCTGCTCGGCAGCTGCGTGTTCGGATTGACCGCGCCGTTGGCGATCGCGAGCTTCCACTCGGCCTCGCAGCCGGCGTTTGGCAACGGGAGGCCGGGCAGGAGCAGGCCCGCCTGCGGAGGCAGGGTGCAATCCGCCTCGCAGCCGTCGCCCGGGGTGGTGTTGCTGTCGTCGCACTGCTCGCTGCACTCGCGCGTGCCGTCGCCGCAGACCTTGTCGACCCGCGAGCAGTCGGAGCTGCAGCCGTCGCAGGAGTTGTTGTTGCCGTCGTCGCAGGCCTCGTCTTCGTCGAGCACCATGTTGTTGCACTGGGCGAGCTCGACGCAGTCCGGCAGGGCTGGATTGACGGTGATGGTCGCTGCCGGGACCACCGTGCCGGTGATCACGGGCGGCAGGCCACGGTGCTGGATGTCGTTGGTGGTGGTGGCGCGCATCTGTCCCTGTATGGTGGCCAGACCACCCGCGCGCAGGCGGTTGGTGCCCGTGCCCGGGAAGGCGAACGAGCCGCGGGTGTCGAGGAAGCCGGTCGCCGCGACGTTGATCGCGCAGGCCTGCATCGTGATCAGACCGCCGATGCCTTCGGCGCCGTTCGCTTCCGCGTCGAGGATGCCGAGCACGTCGAGCGTGCCGATCGCGATCACGTCGACGGTGCCGCCGAAGCCGGGTGACGTGAGGTCGATGCTGCGCAGGATGGCGTTGCGCCCGGCGCCCAGCAGGAAGGCCCCGCCGCCGCCGAAGGCTCCCGGTCCGCGCGCCGCGATGCTGCCGCTGGCGAGCTGGGTGAAGTCGACCCGGGCGTCGACCGAGACCTCGCCGCCGAAGCACTGCGTGCCGCCGCTGACGTCGATTGCCGCGCCGATGGTGGTCGAGCCGCCGGAGAAGACCAGCACCTCGGAGCCGTCGCCGCAGGCGAAGTCGGTGCCGCTGCCGGCCTTGCCGGTGATCGTCGAGCTCAGGGTTACGTTGCCGAGGGTGGCGGTGACGTCGACCGAGCCGCCCGAGCCGTCGGGCCCGCCGCCGCTGACGTCGATGGGCTGGGTCACGGTCACGTTGCCGGTGGTCGACGAGATCGTCACCGGTCCGCCGCCGAAGTCGGCAGCCGAGGTGTCGATGCGGCCATTCACGTTGACGTTGCCGGCGCCGCTGACGAGGGTCTCGCCGCCGCCCGAGCCCGCTCCGGCGCCGCCCGAGTTCAGCAGCTCGGAGGTCGTCACTGCGCCGCCGGAGTCGATGCCGATGTCGCCGCCCTGTGAGTCGGTGCCGGACCCCGCCGTGCTGATCGGGCCTGCCACCTCGATGTCGCCGGTCGCGAGCAGCGAGACGGTGCCGCCTTGATTGCCCGACACGTCGATGCGTGCCTTGGTCGAGCCGCTCGCTTGCAGGCGGATCGCTCCGCCGGTCGCGTTGAGCAGCACTCCGGCGAGGTCGCCGCCGCCGAGGATGCGCGCGCCGGCCTGGAGGGTGATCGAGCGCGCGATGATCTGCACGTCGCGCAGCCCGGGTGCGGCGCCGATGGTCACGACGGCGCTGCCAGCGAAGACCACATCTGTGGTCGGGCCGAAGTCGAGCACCACGGGCGGCGTGATGGTCTTGGCACCGCTCACCGTGCAGGTGGGGGTCCCGGTACAGAGGTCCGCGGGAACGGTCGCGAACGACGGGCCGGCGAGGGCCAGCGTCAGGGCGCAGGCCAGGAAGCTGATGAGCGGGCGAGTTACGACAACCACAAAGACCTCCGGAGGACGAGCGTTCGCAGCAATGTGAAGGAACGGGAACAGCGGTGCCGCCGGGGCAACGGGAGCTGGGTTGAAACCTGGGTCGAGACCGGAACGCGCGCGCTGACGCAGTCGGAAAATTGGCAAGGCAACGGTGCGGAAAAGATCCACCATACTCGGGAAATACCGCTTCCGGGTGAGCTAGCACGGTGGTCGCGAGCTGGACAACATAGAAAGTGCGGGGCGGCTCACGTGGCGGGTGGCGGGCGCGCAAAACCGGCCGAACCGCGCAAACGCTGCGGCTTCTGCCCGGTCCGGTGGCCGCGAATCGTCCCGGGCCGGCGAATCGACTGAGGCGGTGCCGGTGGCGCGTGTCGACGCGCTGCGCTCGGCCGGGCAGACGGTGATGTTCGTCGTGCGCGATGGCAGCCTCGCCGGCGTGCTGGGTGTGGCCGACCCGATCAAGGAATCGAGCAAGCCGGCGATCGCGGCGCTGCATCGTGCCGGGATCCGTGTCGTCATGGTGACCGGCGACAGCCGCGCCACGGCGGCGGCGGTCGCGCGCCAGGTCGGTCTCGACGAGGTCGAGCCCGATGATTGCCAGCGCGGCGATGAGCTTGAGCTCGATGTCGGTCATCGGGAATGCGCTGCATCTCCGCCGCGCAGCGCTCGACTGAGCCAGCACGGCCGCGGTACAAGGTGAGCCTGCGGCGCGCGGGCGCGCCCCGCAGCAACCTTCAGGAGGCTCCTTCCCATGGCTGTGGCAACGACCATCGTCGCCCTCGCGGCGCGCGAGATCCTCGATTCGCGCGGCAAGCCGACCGTCGAGGTCGACGTCAAGCTCGAAGGCGGCGCGGTCGGGCGCGCAGCGGTTCCGAGCGGTGCTTCCACCGGCGCGCACGAGGCGCTCGAGCTGCGCGACGGCGACAAGAAGCGCTACCGTGGCGCGGGTGTCCTGAAGGCGCTGGCGAACGTCCGCGGGCCGCTGGCGAAGGCGGTGAGCGGGCTCGATGCCCGCGACCAGGGGAAGGTCGACGCGGCGCTGCTGGCCGCCGACGGCGATCCGCTGAAGAAGAACCTGGGTGCGAATGCGATCCTCGCGGTCTCGATGGCGAGTGCGCGTGCCGGTGCTGTTAGCGAGGGCGTGCCGCTCTATCGCTGGCTCGGCGGCGCCGCCGCCAACCTGCTGCCGGTGCCGTTCATGAACGTGCTCAACGGCGGCCAGCATGCGGTCGGCGGCGTCGATTTCCAGGAGTTCATGCTCGCGCCGGTCGGGCTGCCGACCTTCAGCGAGGCGCTGCGTGCCGGCGCCGAGTGCTACCACGTCCTGAGGGAGATTCTGCACGAAAAGGGACTGTCGGTGAACGTCGGCGACGAGGGCGGCTTCGCCCCGGCGCTGCGCCGCAACGAGGACGCCCCCGAGCTGCTGGTACGGGCGATCGAGAAGGCCGGCTACCGGCCCGGCGACGACATCGTGCTCGCGCTCGACCCTGCGACCACGGAGCTGTTCTCGTCCGGCACCTACGATCTCGCACGCACCACCGGCGAGAAGAAGAGCAGCGACGAGATGGTCGCGCTGTGGGACGACTGGTGCGCCAGGTACCCGATCGTCTCGATCGAGGACGGTCTCGCCGAGGACGACTGGGACGGCTGGGCGAAGCTCACCGCGAAGCTCGGCAAGAAGATCCTGCTGGTCGGCGACGACCTGTTCGTGACCCAGAAGGCGCGTCTCGAGCGCGGCATCGCCGCGGGCGTCGCCAACGCGATCCTCGTCAAGCTGAATCAGGTCGGCTCGGTGAGCGAGACGCTCGAGACCATGACCGTCGCGCGCAATGCGGGCTACGCGCAGATGGTGTCGCACCGCTCGGGCGAGACCGAGGACGTATTCATCGCCGACCTGGTGGTCGCGACCGGCGCGGGCAAGATCAAGACCGGTGCGCCGGCGCGATCCGAGCGCGTCGCCAAGTACAACCAGCTGCTGCGCATCGAGGAGGAGCTCGGCGCCGCGGCGCGCTACGCCGGCAAGTCCTGAACGCGTTTCAAAACGAGCGTCCGAGCGCGAGCCCGAGCGTCGCGGCGGCGAGGCCCGCCAGCACGCTCGCGCTGACGTAGCCGAGCGCGATCGCGGTGTCGCCGGCCTCGATCAGGCGCAGCGTCTCGTAGGTGAAGGTCGAGAACGTGGTGTAGGCGCCGAGGAAGCCCACGCCGAGCGCGAGCCGGACCTCGGGTGGCCAGGTGGCGAACTCGAGCGCGCCGCTCATCGTCCCGAGGACGAAGCTGCCGGTCACGTTGATCAGCATGGTCGCGACGGGGAAGGGCGTATCGAAGCGGGTGTCGATCCACAGCGAGAGGGCGTAGCGCGCGATCGCGCCCAGGAACCCGCCGGCGCCGACCCAGAGGAACCCGTACATGCTCAAGCGACGCGCGCCGATGCCGCGCGCAGGACGCTTGCATAGCCGCGCGCGACGAACGCCCCCTCGAGCACGCCGCGGTCACGCAGCAGCCGGTGCAGGCGCGGCAGGTTGTAGTGCGGGACGGTCATCAGCAGGTGGTGCTCCAGGTGGTAGTTGACGCCGTTGGGCGCGATCAGGACGCGTTCCCACCAGCGGACGACGGTGGTGCGCGTGTTGCGCAGCGGATCGGCCGGGTCCGGTGCCATTGCATGCTCGGCGATCGCGCGGATGCGCGTCACGAGCTGGAAGGTGGTGAGCCAGGCGGCCACCCAGAGCAGGTACAACAGCGGCTGGCCGGCGACCAGCAGGACGAGGAACAGGATCAGGTTGGTGACGGCGACGCCGCGCAGGTTGTCGACGCCGCCGAACGTCCGCGCCTGCTGGCCCTGCGACCAGCCGAGGTCGCGCTCGAGGGTGGCCTTGGCGCGCTTCCAGCCGGTCTGTCCGGTCAAGTCCCGCATGATCTTGCGCTTCAGGCTGGCGCGCGTGACCGGGAACGGCTTGACCAGTCCGAGATCCGGATCCTCCGCGGTGTAGTTCTTCGCGTGGTGCTTGAGATGGTACGGCCGGTACGGCTTGACGTCGGTCCAAACCGGGTACGCACACAGCCAGTTGCCGACCCAGTCGTTGAGCTTGCGGTCGCGCAACAGCGCGCGGTGCGCGGCGTCGTGCATCAGGATCGCGAGGCCGAGCTGCCGCGTGCCGATCAGCAGCAGCGCGAGCGCGATCGTCAGCGGGTTCGGCCAGGCGGCAACCAGCGCCATCGCGGCGAAGACGGTGCCCCAGTCGATCGCCAGCGACAGCCACGACTGCAGATCGCGATGGCGCACCAGCGCCTGGATCTCGTCGCGCGAGAGCGCATCGAGCCAGCGCTCGCCGCCGTCGGGAGAGGTGCTCGAGCTGGCGGTTTCGGTGGTCGTGGCAAGGTCCATCAGAAGGCTCCCGCAAGGGTGTCGCCGGTTGGCGTGTCGTTCGCGCCGAAGCGCACGTGCGCGGGCGTGGTGCCGGGCGTGGCGCCCATCTCGCGCAGGAAGCTCGCCCAGTAGCCGCGGCCGGCGCGGTCGTAGCGCAGCAGGGCATCGATCAGCGCGCGCCGCTCGGCCGCCGGCACCAGCGGCTCGGGCAGGCGTGGGTCGAGGACGATCTGACGGATCGCGCGTCCGCCGAGCAGGAAGGATTCCGCCATCGCTGCGGCGCGCGGCCGCGTCGCGAGCACGCGCTCGCTGCGCTCGAGGTCGGCGATGGTGTGACGGTAGCCGAGCAGGATCTCTGCCGTGTCCCAGAGCGCGGTGGCCCGGCGTGCAGCGTCCGGAGCGAGGTCGCGCAGCGTGAAGACGTCCGCGCCCTGGTCGAGCCCGAGCTCGCGCAGGCGCTCGCGGGCGGCGTCCACGCCACCGAGCAGATTGTCCGGGCGCACGGCGAGGTCGCGCCGCAGCTCGCGCAGGCCGAGGAAGGCGAGGGCGCGCGCGCTGCGGCCCTGCGGCAGGCGTGGCAGACCGCTGGTCACGACGGCGATCCAGTCGCCCGACCACGCGCGCACGCCACGCTCGGCAGCCCGCCAGGAGGTTGCCACCTGGTTGATCGCCTCGGCGCGTGCACCGAGGCGGTAGAGCCCGGGCTCGTCACTGGTGACCAGCCCACTCGCGCGTAGCCGCGCCAGCGCCACGCGGAGCGAGTTCTCGCTGATTGCGAATAGCGCCGCGGCGGCCACCAGGGCGCGGACCGGCAGCGCTCCACCCTTCAGGGTCGACAGCAGGTCGAGGATCACGCTCTTGGCCGTCGGCTGCACGGCCAAACATTACACAAGCCGCGATATCAATTGCAAGAGTGTAATGCGGAAACGGCAGCTACCGCGCTGCGCCGTCGTCCTGCCGCGCCCGCCGTTCGGCCGACCAGGAGCCCGGGGCGAAGCCGTCGAGCCGGGCGCGCCGGTAGCGGAACAGCCAGCGGCCGTCGCGGCGCACATACTCGTCGCGATAGCGTCCCCAATGGTCCGGACCGCGGTCGGTGAAGACGAAGAAGTAGCTCGCCCCGCGTGCCGCGTCGGGGCCGTCCACGTCGATGCGGACGTTCGACACGTGATGGCGGATCAGCTGCACCGCCGTGACGTCCTTCAGGTCGGAGCTGGTTCCGCTGAGAAACCCGCGGATCGCCGCATGCCCACGCGCTTCGGTGGCGTCACCACCGTGCAGCACGCCGTCGGCCGCGAACAGCTCGAGCAAGGCGTCGAAGCGCCCGGTATCGGCCAGGTGGGCGTACGACGCGACCAGATCGCGGATCTGCTCGCGCGCGATCAACTCCCAGGTCTCCACGGCGACCTCCTCTCGTTGTGGCGAAGGAGGCTTGCACCTTCGCCCGACGGTGCACAACATGAAGAGCGCCAAGAAGGCGAGGGCGGGCGCGGCCAGCGTCGCCGCGCGCGAGGAGATGAAATGCGATTCGGTTCTCTGTTGTTGCTGTCGATCCTGTTTGCTGCCGGGCCCGCGACGGCGCTCGAGCCCGGCCAGAGCGAGCCCAAGCGGCTGGTGTCGTTCGGCGACTCGATCACACGCGCGTTCGACGCGACGCTGCCCGCGGACAACCTCAGCCAGAGCTGGGCCAACGGGACGCACGGCTTCTTCGAGCGCCTGTTCGGGCTGCCCGACGTGAAGTCGCACAACCAGCGCATCTCGGCGAACTTCGGCGACTCGGCCCGGCGCAACGTGGTGATGGCGCGCAACGGCGCCAAGGTGAACAGCCTCGAGGATCAGGCCGCGCAGGCCGAGAACAGGGGCTACACCTACGCGACCGTGCTGATCGGCGGCAACGACGTCTGCCGCGACACCATCGCCGAGTTGCCGAGCGACTACGACTTCACGGTCGACGCGGCGATCGGCCTGGTCGAGCTGCTGAACAACCTGCCCGACGGCTCGACGGTCCAGGTGGCGGCGATCCCGGACATCAAGCGGCTCTACGAGATCGGCATCGACAAGACGGCGCTCGGCATCATCGACTGCGAGCAGCTCTGGCGCTTGACGGCGCAGGGCTTTCCCTGCGGCTCGATGCTGTCGCCGGACAACACCGAGGCCGACCGCGAGTACGTGCGCCAGCGCAACCTCCGGTACAACGACATCCTGCAGTTCCTGACCGCGATCGGCGCGCGCAAGTACACCAACCTGTTCATCTCGTGGACGGACAAGACGTTCACGCATACGTTCACGGCGGACGACGTGTCGAACATCGACTGCTACCACCCGTCGTCGCGCGGACAGCGCGCGATCTCCGCGGAGACCTGGAACGACGGGCCGTTCAAGGACGCGCAGAAGGGGAGCTGACATCACGACCGCGAGGCCGCCGCGCGGCGGGCGCGGCGGCGTCTTGATTGCGGGCGCGATCGCGCTGGGTCTGCTGCTGGTATTCGTGCAGTCGCAGCGCGCCAGCGACCGCCCGCAGCCGGCGTCCGGGGGTGTGTCGGTCGAGGACGGGGCGTCGCCCGAGCCGCAACGCGGGCAACGCCCCGGCGACGAGCCGGACGAAATGACGGCGACCGACGAGGGGCGATCGCAGAGCGCGCTCGGCGCTCTCCAGCCGGCCCAGGTGTGGCGTGCCCAGGTCACGCGCGCGGTACAGAAGGTCGCCCAGGAGCGTCTCGGGCACCCGCTGCCGCCCGAGACCGCGACGCTCGTGCTGGACGCGCTCGCAAACGTCGGGCCCGCCGCGCGGAGCCTCGACAGCGAGAGCCTCGATCCGGACGATCCAGCGGCGATCGAGCGCGTGCGCGCCAACACCGCAGCGCTGGTCGAAGCCGACCGTGTCTGCCGCGCGGCGCTCGGCATCGGCGCGGCGGAGCTGATCCGCAGCCTCGATCCGTCGCGCATCGACGATCAGGCGCAATCCGCGGACTCGAGCCCCCGCTAGTCGGTCGGTGCCCACCGCTCACAGCGCGGTGATCGAAGCGGACGCGGACTTGAACACCGGTGTCCCCGATTCGGGGTCGGCGATCCGTGGGATCAGGACGTTGGCTTCCGGGTAGTACATTGCGGCGTTGCCGGGTGGCAGCGGCGCGAAGCGCACCACGACGTCGAGCGCGCCGGTGGCGTTCGCGACCCGCACGCGCTGATCGCGGCGCAGGCCGCGCGCGCGCGCATCGGCCTCGTTGAGCATGACGACGTCGCGGCGCTCGTTGCCGCGGTAGATGTCCTCTTCCTCGTAGACGACGGTGTTGAACTGGCCCTCGGAGCGCAGGGTCATCAGCCGCAGCTCGCCGTCGCGCACCAGCGGCGGCGGCACCGCGGTGACCGCGGCCTCGGCCTTGCCGGACGGGGTCGTGATGGCACCGGCCGCGAGGCGACGGCCGGGAATCTCGAACTCCGCGGGTGCGCCGCCGTGGCCGACGTCGGCGATCTGCGCATAGCCCGGGACCACGCGTGCGATCGCGCTGCGGATCGCGCCATGGTCACGCAGCGCTGCGAAGTCGACCGGGCCCGCCGGCAGGACGTTGCCGGCGAGCGTCGCGATGATCTCGACCTCGGAGAGCATCTCCTCCGAGAGCGCGGGCGCACCGCCGTCGGAGACGCGCACGTAGCTGAACATGCTCTCCTGCGTCGTGCACTCGTGCTCCTCGTCGCGTGCCAGCGTCGGCAGCACCAGACAGGTCCGCCCGCGCCCGTGCACGTGGCCCTCGTTGAGCTTGGTGGTGACGTACACGGTGCTGCCGATGCGTTGCAGGGCGGCGCGCGACCAGTGCCGATCGGGCGACGCGGAGAACAGGTTGCCGCCGAGCAGGAAGGCGAAGTCGATCTCGCCGCGCGCGGCGGCCTCGAGCGAGCCCAGCGTGTGCAGGCCCGCGCTCTTCGGCACGGCGATGCCGTAGAGCTCCTCGAGGCGCCGCACGAACTCGCCCTTCAGCGCCGGGCTCACGCCCACGGAGCCGACGCCCTGCACGTTGCTGTGGCCGCGGATCGGTAGCAGCCCCGCGCCGACCCGGCCGAGCATGCCGCGCGCGAGCGCGAGATTGACGATCGCCTGCACGTTGTCGACGCCGTGCGCGTGCTGGGTGATGCCCATCGCCCACGCGAAGATCGCGGCGCGCGCGCTGGCGAGGATGGTGACGGCGGCCTCGACCTGCGCTGCCGGAACGCCGCAAGCGGCGAGCAGCTCGTCGCGGCTGCTGGCGCGCAGGTCGCTCGCGACGGCGTCCCAGCCGGCGACGTGCGCCGCAAGGAACGACGGATCGGTGCTGCCGCGCTCGACCAGGTCCTTCAGCAGCAGCTTCAGCAGCGCGATGTCGCCACCGACGTGCGGCTGCAGGTAGAGGTCCGCGACCTCCGAGCCGAACAGCATGCTGCGCCAGTCGGAGGGCACGCGGAAGCGCGTCAGCCCGAGCTCGCGCAACGGATTGATGACGATGACGTGCCCGCCGCGCCGGCGCAGCTCGACCAGCTTGGTCATCAGCCGGGGATGGTTCGAGGCCGGGTTGGCGCCGATGATCAGGGCCAGGTCCGCGTGGTCGAGGTCGTCGAGCGAGACCGTCGCGGTGCTGGTGCCGATCGCGCGCTGCAGCGCGACACCCGACGCCTGGTGGCAGTAGTACGAGCAATTGTTGACGTTGTTGGTGCCGTACACGCGCGCCACGCACTGCAGCAGGAAGGCAGCTTCGTTGCTGCTGCGCCCCGAGGAGTAGAAGAAGGCCCGCTCGGGCGCCGTCGCGCGCATTCCGTCGGCAGCCACGGTGTGCGCCTCGGCCCAGGGGATGCGCCGGAAGTGACTGTCGCCGCTCCGCCAGAGCACGGGGAAGCCGAGCCGGCCGGCGTGCTCGAGCTGGCGCGGGGTCATCTGCTCGAGATCGGCCAGGGCGTGGCGGACGAAGAAGCTCTCGTCGATCGGGGGCTGCATGTCGGCCGCCTGGGCCTGGACCGACTTCTTGCAGACCTCGGGGAAGCTGCCGCGCTCGTTGCGCATGCCGCCCTGCTGGCCACCCATTCCGACCGCGCAGGTCTTGCAGGCGTTGTGGGTCGACATGCGGCGGGTCAGCCGGATGATCCCGCCTGCTTCGCGTGCCTTGGTGAGGGTGTAGCGGACCGCGGCCAGTCCGCCCCCGGACCGGAGCTGCTTCATCTCGTCTGGTTCTCCCGGCTTGGCCCGTTCGCCGACCGTCTTACCAAGCCGCTGGTCGTACGGGAACCGGCGCAGGATCGGTCCGGTGAATGAGCCTTGACAGCAGCGCGATTGCGCGGGCACTGTGGCGACCGCGTTACGGCCGTCTGAACATTCCATGAACGCCTGTGCGTCGAATGCGCACCGCGGCAGAAGGACCCTTCCCATGAAAGACCCCCGCTCCCGTCGCGCCGCCTGGATTTCCTTCGCCTGCGCCCTCGTCGTGCTGGTGGCTGTTCCGGCGGCAGCCGAGCTCACTGCCGCACAGCAGAGCTGTCAGAAGGAAGTCGGCCGCCAGGGTCGGGCCTACTTCCGCAGCGTCACGCGCACGCTGCGGCGCTGCAAGGACCTGATCGCGCGCGGCACCCTGCCGCCTGCGACCGATTGCACGTTGGAGCCCGCGACGGCGACGAAGATCGCCCGCGCCGCGAGCCAGCTCACGACAGGCCTCGACCGCCGATGCGACAATGGCGTGCTGGCGGACCTCGTGTTCGGCGACGCCTGCTACGGCAGCGCCACGGTCGCCGACCTCGCCGCCTGCCAGGCCGACGTCCACCTCGATCAGGCGGAGAAGCTGGTCGGGACCCTGTTCGACGCCTCGGGGCCGGTCACCGGCGACGGACGCACCTGCCAGAAGAACGCCGCGCTGCAGGCGAGCAACTTCGCGTTCAAGAAGCTCGACCTGATGCGCTCCTGCAAGGACAGCGTGGCGAGCGGCAAGCTGCCGGCCAGCACGGACTGCGACACCGAGACCGCGAGCAAGGTGCAGAAGGCGCGCGCCACTGCCGCGAGCAAGATCGGCGGCTTCTGCCCCGACGCGGCGGTGGCCGGGCTAGTGTTCGGCACGCCGTGTGTCGGGGTCGTGACCAGCAACCACCTGGTCGGCTGCCTGGTCGGCAGCCACGACGACGGCGTCGACCGCCTCGTCGTCACCGAGTACGGGCAGGGCCCGGGCGGGACGACGCTGGTCAAGGAGGTCACCAGCGCCGCGACCGAATGCGTCAAGGGTCCGCTCAGCCGCTGCCGCAACGGTGACTACCTGCTCGCCAACGACCGCATCCGCGTCGTCGTGCAGAGCATCCAGCGCAACATCCTGAACGTCGGCCAGTACGGCGGGCAGATCATCGACGCCGACCTGGTGCGCGCTCCGGGCGATCCCGACCGCGACAGCTTCGAGGAGTGGGCGAGCGCGATCAACATCGAGAACGCGGCGCACTACACCGACCTGACGATCATCAACGACGGCAGCGACGGCCAGCCCGCGATCCTGCGTGCGACCGGCGTCGACGACCTGCTCGACTTCGTGAACCCGAGCTCGGTGGTCGCGGACTTCGGCTTCCCGTTCCCGGCGAGCGCCAACGACGCCGATCTGCCGATCGAGATCCAGACCGACTACATCCTCGAGCCCGGCCGCAACTGGCTGCGGGTCGAGACCACGGTCCAGAACGTGAGCGCGGCGCCGTTCAGCATCTTCTTCGGCGAGTACCTCGGCGGCTCGGGCCAGATCGAGACCTTCCAGGCGGGCTACGGCTTCGGCGAGCCGCTGGTCGGCGCGAGCTGCCCGGCGAGTGCGACCAGCCCCTGCAACGTGATCGCATACGGCGCGTTCGGCGAGGCCGCCGGTCTCTCCTACGGCTACGTGCACAACATCCCCGGCTCGTCGTCGTTCTCGACCGCCGGCGTGACCGTCCCGCTGCTCGGCAGCGAGACCATCCTGGCGCTGATCGGCGCGGCGACGCAGAACTTCCCGCTCGCAGCGCTCGGCAATCCCGGCGACAGCCTGACCTTCACCCGCCACTTCGTGGTTGGCGACGGCTCGGTGTCGTCGATCTTCGATGCGCGCAACGAGATCCAGTACCTCGGCGCCGGAACGGTCGAGGGCACGGTGCTGGTCGGCGGTTCGCCGGCCGCAGGCGTGCGCGTCTCCGTCCTGGGCAACCCCGCGCAGGGCCCGGGCGTGGCGCTGGGCGCCATGATGGCGCGCAACGTGGTCACGCAGGCCGTGACCGATGCGGCCGGCAACTACTCCCTCACCGTGCCCGGCGGTAGCTACAACGTCGTCGCGGGCGTCGAGGGCACTCCGTATCAGGGCGGCGGCTCGTCGCCGGCGCTCAACCCGGTGTCGGTGGTGCCGTTCCAGACGGCGAGCGTCGACCTCGCGATCCCGGCGACGGGTGCCCTCGAGGTCACCGTCACCGACGAGAACGGGGATCCGATCGCGGCCAGGGTTTCGGTGGTCGGCTTCGATTCGAGCCCCGGTTTCGCGAACACGCAGACCATCCTCGGTCTGATCAACAATCGCACTGGCGTGCTGCGCGACATCGGCGAGGATTCACCGCCGTTCGGGCTGACGCAGGTGTCGTTCCTCGGCCCCGACGGCGACTCGGGAGCAGTGGCGCTCGAGCCGGGTAGCTACCAGGTGGTCGCGTCGCACGGCTCGGAATTCTCCATTGCAAGCGCGAACGTCACCGTGACCGCCTCGTCGACGACGTCGGCGAGCCTGCAGATCGCGCGCGTGATCGACTCCACCGGCTTCATCTCGGGCGACTTCCACGTGCACTCGATCGACAGCCCGGACAGCAAGGTGACCAGGGTCGAGCGCGTGGTCTCGATGCTCGCCGAGGGCGTCGACTTCTTCACCCCCTCGGACCACGAGTCGCGCCAGGACTTCAATCCCACGATCGTCGCGCTCGGCGCGACCGGCCTGATCTCGGTCGCGACCAGCGGCGAGATCACGACCTTCGACTACGGTCACTTCAACGCCTGGCCGATGACGATCGACCCGACCAAGGTCAACGGCGGCGGCATCGATCACGGCGGCGCGGCCCCGGACGGCCAGGACTTCCCGTCCTACGGGAACTATGGCTTGACGCCGGCGCAGATCGTCGCGGCCGCGCACGCCGATCCCGGCACCGACACCGTGCAGATCAACCACGTGCACAGCTTCTTCGGCATGGGCGGCAACTCGGGCCTGGCGATCGACACCGGCCTCACGCCGCCGCAGTCGGCGATCCCTTCGTCGGTGCGCCGCCTCGATCCGCTGGTGAGCAATTACTTCACCGACACCTTCGATGCCCTCGAGATCTGGATCGAGTCGAGCCGCTCGGGTCTCGCGTCCAACTTCTTCGGGCGCAACCTTGGCGACTGGTTCAACCTGCTGAACCAGGGCATCGTGCGCAGCGGGGTCGCCAACTCCGACACCCACCGCCGGATCAACACGCAGGCGGGCGCACCACGCACCATGGTCGCGTCGCCGAGCGATGCACCGGGCGGGCTCGGTGGCATCGCGGACACGCTGTCGGGCAACGTCAATGCCGGGCGCGCCTTCGGCACCAACGGACCGATGGTGCGCTTCACCACGTCGGCGGCCTCGACCAGCGAGACCGGCGGCCTCGAGCTGGGCCTGCCGACCTTGATCAACACCAGCGATGGCGCGGTCGACGTCACGCTCGAGATCCAGAGCCCGATCTGGGCCGAGTTCGACCGCATCGACTTCTACGTCAACTCAGCGACGACGCTCTCGGTCGCGCAGAAGGAGTCGGGCGCCGGCCTGGTCGACGTCACGACCTACGCGGTCACGCCCGACTACGTGCTCGACGCCGGCGTCGACTTCACCATCTCGACGACGGACGTCGTCCCGTCGGTGCCGGGTGCGGAGCGCCTGGAGACGACCGCCACGTTGAGCTTGACCGGACTCACCGATGACGTCTGGATCGTCGCCATCGTGCGTGGCAGAGACGGCGTGTCGCGGCCTCTGTTCCCGGTCATCCCCAACGATCTGGCCACGGCCGGCAACGGAACTCTGGCCAACTTGACCGACGGTAACCTCGGCCAGAACGGCATCCTGGCGATGGCGTTCACCAACCCGCTGTTCGTCGACGTCGACGGCGGCGGCTGGACCGCGCCGGGGGTGCAGCTCACGCCATGACATTGAGCTTCCCCACGACGCCGGCCGCGCTCGCATGCGCGATCATGGCCGGCGTCGTGACGAGCGCGTTCGCGGCAGCGGCGCCTGAGCCGACGCCACCGCGGCTGTACCAGCTCCTGTCCGGGGCGCGCCTGGTGGTCGCCGGGCGGGTGGCCCAGGTCGGATCGTTCGACAGCGGCCGGCTCGACGTGACGACGCTCGCGGTGACCCGGACGCTGAAGGGCGAAGACCCGAGCGGTCGGCTTCAGGTCATCGAGCTGCGCAGCCTGCCGTCGACGCCGGCGCTGTTCAGCGAGGGCGCGTACGTGCTCGCGTTTCTCGGACCCGCGCCGCGCACGTCGTACGTGCGCGGCGTGCTTCCGGCCGGTGAGTACCTGCAGGCGACCGAGGGACGGGCAAGCGTGCTCAGCGCACCCGACGCGGCCACGATCGAAGGCGCGGCTGCCGTCGTCGCACGGCTGGTCGCCGCCAGCCGGACGCCCGAGCCCGATGCGGAGAAGCGTCGCGCGGGCGAGCGCGCGCTCGTCTTCGACGAGCTGGCGGCGCGCCATCCCGTGGTTGCGGAGGACGGCATCGCCGGGCTGGCGGCGCTACCCGGGCTGCAGCCGCTGAGCGACGGCGAGCGCACCGGTCTGGCCGCGGCCGTGGCGCGCACCGATCTGTCGGCACGGGTGCGCGAGCGTTTGTTCGCGCAGCTCGCGAGCCTCCACCTGAGCGACATGGTGCCGGCGCTGCGCGCGGTTCACTCGAGCGACGCGGCGGTCACGGCGGCGGCGTGGACTGCACTGCGCGAGCTCGGCGCGGCACCCGATGGCGACGCGATCGCGGCCCAGCTCCGCAGCACGGATTCCACCGTGCGGGTGGCGGCCGCGCGCGAGCTGCTGGCCCGCGGCGAGAGCGCCGAGGTCGATCGGGCGGGTCGCCTGGCGCTCGACGACCCCGAGCCGAAGGTACGCCTGGCGGTCGTGGAAGCGCTCGCGGCGAGCGCCTCGCCTGGTGCGCTGGTGGTGCTCGAGAAGGCCTTCGTCGATCCGATCTGGGAGGTGCGGCAGGGGGCAGGCCGCGCGATCTTCCAGATCGGTGGCCGGCCGGCGGCGGAGAGCTTCACCCGGCTGACGTTCAACGCGACGCCCGAGATGCAGCGCTACGCCGTGACCCTGCTGCGTGCTTCCGGCGTGGCGCAGGACGATCCGCTGCTGGTGCGAATCCGCACCGAGCATCCGGACGCCGAGGTCAGGGAGGCGGCCGAGCATGGCCTGCCGCTGCACGAGCACTGAGGCCCTCGCCGGGCGCGCGGCTGCGTTCCGGACGCTGGTCGGGGCGCTGCTGGTAGCGCTCCTGGTGCTGCGGCTCGCAGCTCCGGCCGTCGCGCACGAGCCGTCGCGCATGAAGTCGCGCGAGATCGTGCGCATCGCGGGCTCGTTCGGGGCAGCCCCCGGTGGCGCGCCGGTGGTGCGCGTGGTCGCGGTCACCGTGCAGGGCAAGCGGCGCGAGCTGCACGCGACGGAGTGGCAGGTCTACGCGCTGGTGGTCGAGCAGACCGACGCCATCGCGCCTGCGCCGGACAGCGTCACATTGCAGGGAACGCGCGAGGACCTGGCCCGGATCGCGTCGGCACGCCCCGAGCAGCGGGTCGCGATTCTCGCCGAGCGGCGGCCCGGGGTCGGCGAGTTCTTCGTGCTCGCAGTCGATCTTTGTCCGGCGAAGTGACCGACCCCGCTTGCTCGGCGCGTCCGGTGGCGGCAAGACTGGACCCGTGCCTGGCTCACGCCTGAGATCGATCGTCGCGGCCTGCGGCGTCGCTGGCCTGCTCGCGGCCGGGCTCGTCATGCCGCCGGTCGCACGGACGGTGACGACCGCGCCTCCGCCGTCGATCCAGAACGCGCCGGGCGCCGCCATCCAGAGCGCGCCACCGGTGGCCCCGAGCGGAAGCGCTCCCGCACAGGCGGTCGCCGAGCCGACGCTCGAGCTGCAGTACGATGTCTACTACTCGCTGCTGCGCCTGGTCACCATCGCCTCGCGCTCGCGCGTGGCACTGGACGTCTACAGCCTCGAGTCGCGGATGGAGACGGTCGGCCTGCTGGGCACGTTGTTTCCCTGGACGTATCGCTCGGAGGTGCACGGGCGCATCGCCGACCGGCGCCTGCGGCCGGACGTCTTCAACAGCCACAGCGAGATCCGCGACAGCGTGCAGCAGGTGAGCCTGCGCTACGGCGAGTCCGGGCCGCTGGTCGACGAGCTCACGCCGTTCGACGCCAGCGTCCTCGGGCAGGACTACACACGCGAGGAGGTGCCGCCGGATCTGCTCGCCGGCACCATCGATCCGCTCACCGAGATCGCGTCGGTGAGCCAGCAGCTCGCGCGCGGCGAGGGCTGCGCAGGCGTGCGCAGCGTCTTCGACGGGCTGCGCCGCTACGACGTGGTCTACGAAGACCTCGGCGAGACCGAGCTCGAGTCGTCGAGCTACGACGAGTACGCGGGCCGCGCGCGGCAATGCCGCTCGCACCTGAAGCCGATCGCCGGCTTCTGGCAGCCCAAGGAAGAGAAGGGCGAGTCGGTGACCTCGATCACGGCGTGGATGATGGCGCCGGCGCCGGGCGCCGATCCGGTGCCGGTGCGGATCGCGGTCGAGGGCCCGCGCGGTACGCTGTCGATCCACCTGACCAAGGTCTCGTCCGCGGCCTGAGTCAGCCGCCGCGCGGCGCGCTCGCGGGCGCCGCGATCTGCACGCCGGCCGCAAGGAGCGCCGCGCGCACGGCGCTCGCGCGCTGCGCCGCGCCCGGCGTGTCACCGTGCAGGCAGAGCGTGTCCGCGTGCAGCACCAGCCGCGCGCCGTCGAGGGTGTCGATGCGCCGCAGGGTGGCGATCAGGACGGCGCGGCGTGCCGCTTCGGCGGCGTTCTCGATGACCGCCCCGGCGCGGTCGCGCGGTACCAGCGTGCCGTCGGCGAGGTAGGTCCGGTCGACAAAGGCCTCGCCGAGCGCGTCGAGCCCGGCGTCCTCGGCGGCGGCGAGCGACAGCGAGCCCGCGAGCCCGACCAGGCGAGCGCCGGGCGCGACGCGGGCTATCGTACGCGCGATCGCGTCGGCGACCGCGCGCTCCACCGCCGACAGGTTGTAGAGCGCGCCGTGTGGCTTGACGTGGGTGATCGCGACACCTTCGTCGCGCGCCAGGCTGTCGAGCCAGATGATCTGGCGTGCCACGAGGTCCGCGATCGTGTCGGGATCGCGCGTGGTGATGCGCCGCCCGAAGTCCGCACGGCCGGCGAAGCCGGGGTGCGCGCCGACCGCGACGCCGTGCTTGCGCGCCAGGCGCAGGGTCGCGCGCGCCGTGTCCTCGTCGCCGGCGTGCACGCCGCACGCGACGTTCGCCGAGCTGACCAGCGGCAGGAGCCGCGCGTCGTCGTGACCTTCGCCGACGTCGGCGTTGAGATCGATGCAGCGCACGACGGCTTCCTGCTCGCTCATGGCGGCGCGCTCATGGGCAGGGTTTCCCGCCGTTCACGCGCGAAGCGGAGAGCTTCGTCCAGCGAGACCAGCGCGAAGCGCACCACGTCCGCCGGGCGCAGCAGCGCCAGCCGGCCGACGTCGGCGGCGATGACCAGTGCTGGCTTGCCGTAGCCCCCGGTCACGGGCCGGTCGGGGCCGAGAATGATCGGGTGTCCGTCGGGCGGTAGCTGGATCGCGCCGAGCGTCGTGCCCTCGGGCGGGATGCCGGCGATCGTACGCAGCACGCTCGTGTCCGCGCTCTCGGGCGGGGCGAGACGGATCCCCGTGCGGTCGGAGGCGTTCTGCACGCGCCACGGTAGCTCGCGCAGCAGAAGCAGCGCCGCGACGCCGAAGGGCTCGACCTGTGGACCGGCGACGATGCGCAGCACCAGCGGCGCCGGCGCGGCCGTGTGTGCCGCCTCGCGCCACGTCGCTGGCAGCGCGGGCGCGTACGGGCAGCCGACGTGAAGCACGTCGTCGCGACGGAGAGCGCGACCGTGCTGCCCGCCGAAGCCAGCGGCGAGGCAAGTGCCGCGCCCACCGACGACGAGCGGGACGTCGAGTCCGCCCGCGACCGCGATCCAGGCGCGCGCACCATCGCGTGCGAAGCCGAGCTGCAGGGTCTCGCCCGGTTCGCAGGCGAACGCAGCACCCAGCGGTGCCACGCCCGTACCGGCGGCTTGCACGAGCGTCGCGCCGCAGTCCGCGCCGACCAGCGCCAGCTCGAGTGCCTCGTCGCCGTCGTTCGCGAGCGTGGGTCCGCCGAGCGTCGCCTCGAGCCCGGCGGCGTCGTCGCGATTGCCGACCAGCCTGTTCGCCGCGGTGAGCGCGAGCGCGTCGAAGGCGCCGCCGGCCGGGATCCCGAAGCGCGCGACGTTGCGCCGGCCGAGGTCCTCGACCGTGGTCCGCGGCCCCGGGCTCACGACGCGCAGCCGTCTCATCGCGGTACGAATCGTACGGCGTCGCCCGGCTGCAGCAACGCCGGTGGATCGACGTCGGTGGCGAACAGCACGAGGTCGGTCGTGCCGAGGAGATTCCAGCCTCCCGGCGTGGCGAGCGGGTACACGCCGGTCCACTCGCCGCCGATCGCCACGCTGCCCGCCGGCACACGAGGCCGGGGCGATGCGCGGCGCGGCGCGTGCAGCTCGGGTGGCAGTCCGTCGAGGTAGGCGAAGCCGGGCTGGAAGCCGACGAAGGCGACCCGGTAGTCGGCCGCCGCGTGGCGCGCGACCAGCTCGTCGACGCTCAGCCGTGCGGCGCGCGCGAGCTCCGCGAGGTCCTCACCGTCGTAGCGGACGGGGACGTGGTGCACGTGTGGCGGGGACGTCGACGCTGCAGCTGCCGCCTCGCTGCGCGTGGTGCGCTCGAGCTCGCGCAGCCGGTCCGGATCGAACGCCGCCCCCGGCTGCGTGACCACGAGCAGCGTGCTCGCACCGGGTACGACGTCGTACACCGCGGCGTCCTCGGTCGCGGCAAGCGCGTTCAGCGCGGCGCGCACCTGCGCGTTGCTGGCGAGATCGAGGAGCCAGGCCGCCTCGCCGACGCGGATCATCGCCAGCGCGGCCTGCTCAGCCGCGTGTGACCGGTAGCCCGGCCTCGTTCCAGGCGCGCCACCCGCCCGCGACCGAGACCACGTTGCCGTAGCCCATGCGCTGCAGATTGTCGGCGACCAGCGCGGAGCGATAGCCGCCGCCGCAGTAGCAGAGCAGGCGCGCCCCCTTGTCGGGCACGCGCTCCTCGATGTCGCGCTCGATGATCCCCTTGCCGAGGTGGATCGCGCCGGCCGCGTGTCCCGCCGCCCACTCGCTCTCCTCGCGCACGTCGACCAGCAGCGTCGCCGGGTCCGTCGCCTCGCGTGCCGCGTCCGCGACGGTGACCTCGCGGACGCGGGAACGCGCGTCCTCGCAGAGCTGCTCGAACGCCGGGGAGTGCTTATTCGCTGCCACGTGGTGTCGTCTCTCCGGCGCTCAGAGCCGCATCCAGACCGTCTTGATCTGGGTGTAGAGATCGATCGAGTAGCTGCCGAGCTCGCGCCCGTAACCGCTCTGCTTGTAGCCGCCGAACGGCGCCGAGGCGCCGAAGACGTTGTAGCAATTGATCCACAGTGTACCGGCGCGGATCGCGCGTGCCACGCGGTGCGCCTTGCTCACGTCGCGCGTCCACACGCCGGCCGCGAGGCCGTAGAAGGTGTTGTTGCCCTGCAGCACGGCATCGCTCTCGTCCTTGAACGGGATCACCGAGACCACCGGTCCGAAGATCTCCTCCTGCGCGATGCGCATGTCGTTCTTGACGCCGGTGAACACCGTCGGCTTGACGAAGTAGCCCTGCTCGAGACCCTTGCCGGTGTTGCGCTCGCCGCCGGCGACCGCCTTCGCCCCTTCCTTCTTGCCGATCTCGAGGTAGCTGGTGACGCGGTCGAGCTGCTCCTTGCTGACCAGCGGCCCGACCCTGGTGGCGGGGTCCATGCCCGGACCCTGCTGCATGCCGCCCGCGTGCTTGGCCAGGGTGGCGGCGAACTCGTCGTGCAGCTTCTGCTCGACGAAGAGCCGCGTGCCGGCGCAGCAGACCTGGCCCTGGTTGAAGAACACGCCCATCAGCGCGCCCTGCACGGCGTCCTCGACGTTGGCGTCGGCGAACACGATGTTGGGCGACTTGCCGCCGAGCTCGAGCGAGACCCTCTTCAGCGTGCCGGCGGTCTCGCGGTGGATCTCCTTGCCGACCTCGGTCGAGCCGGTGAAGGCGATCTTGTCGACCAGCGGATGGCGCACCAGCGCGCCGCCCGCGGTCGGTCCGTAGCCGGGCACGATGTTGACCACGCCCTTCGGCAGCCCCGCCTCCATCAGCAGCTCGCCCAGGCGCAGCGCGGTGAGCGGCGTCTGCTCGGCGGGCTTGAGCACCACGGTGTTGCCGCAGGCGAGCGCCGGTCCGAGCTTCCACGCGGCCATCAGCAGCGGGAAGTTCCACGGGATGATCTGGCCGCAGACGCCGACCGGCTCGCGCAGGGTGAAGTTGAAGAACTCGGGGTCCGACGGGATCGTCTGCCCGTACGCCTTGTCGACCCAGCCGGCGTAGTAGCGGAAGGTGTTGGCCGCGGACGGGATGTCGACGTTCAGGCTCTCGTTGATCGACTTGCCGTTGTCGAGCGTCTCGAGCTGCGCGAGCTCGTGCGCGTTGCTGTCGATCAGGTCGGCGAGGCGGAGCAGGATGCGCATGCGGTCGCCGGGCTTGCTGGTCGACCAGCCGTCGTGGTCGAAGGCGCGCCGCGCGGCGCGCACGGCGCGCTCGATGTCTTCCGCGTCGCCTTCGGCGACGTGAGCGAGAACCTCGCCGCTGGCGGGATTGACGGTGTCGAACGTCTTGCCGGACGCGGCCGCCACCCACTCGCCGTCGATCAGCATCTTGCGGAATGGTGCGCGGACGAAGTCCTGCACGGCCAGATCGAGCTCGAACGCTGCTGCCATCGTCGTTCCCTCCGTCGTTGCTGTCCCGGGACCGACGCTAGTGCTGCCGGCGCGCGCGGTCAACGGGCCTGGCGTTCGGCCTGTCGGCCGGTCCGACCGATTGCGGATCACACACCGGTCGTGGCAGGACCGGGCATGGGCGACGGCGACACCAGCAGCGCCGATCTGGTGCTGCCGCGCTCGGATGAGCCACCCGATTTCCGGCGTCAGGCGAGCAGCTACGCGCGCTACCGACGGGACTACTCGCCGGCGCTGTATTCCGCGATCGCCGAGCGCACTGGCAAGCCAGTTGGGCGAAGGGCGCTCGATCTCGGCTGCGGTACGGGCTTCGTCACGGCGCAGCTCCGGGCCCGCGGGTGGGGTGTGGTGGGAGCGGACTTCTCGGCGCCGATGCTTTCCGGGGCGCGCCAGCTCCTGGGTGGGGACGCCGCCCTGATCCGGGCCCGCGCCGAGGCCCTGCCGCTGGCGAGCGCAAGCGTCGCGCTGGTGACCTGCGGCACCGCGTTCCACTGGTTCGGACCGCATCCTGCGCTGCACGAGATGCACCGCGCGCTGGTTCCGGGTGGCTGGGTGGCGCTGTTCTGGCGCTACCCAACGCGCGCCGCGGCGACCCCGAGGCTGATCCGCGAGGTCCTGGCGCGCTTTGGTCCGAAGCTGCCCGACGAGCACTTCGTCGTGCACCCGCCGGAGCCCTTCCTGGGCTCGATCCTCGAGCCTGTTGCGCCGCTGGTCATCCCGACGACGCAGCACTTCTCGCCGAGCGAGTTCCACGGCTACGCCGCGACCACCGAGCTGCTGCGCCGCTTCGCCGGGCCGCACCACGCGGCCTTCCTGGACGCGCTGCGCGACGAGCTCGAGCGCAGCTTTCCCGGCGGCATCGAGGAGCCCAGCGAGGAGCACCTGTTCCTCGCCCGCCGACGCTGAGCGGCGGGGCGCGAACCGACTCACCACGCGCGCGCAACGCCAGCGACGCCGGCTTGTCGTACCCCGGCCCGATCGCTAGCTTTCCGGGGTTCGGCGACACCCGCAATGCGAAAACAGATCTGGTTTGCCAGCGACCGCAACGGACGCTGCTTCGGCTGTGGCTCCGGAAACCCGGCGGGACTGCGCCTCGAGTTCTTCGAGACCGAAGAGGGCGCCGAGGTGGAGTACGCGGTGCCGCCCCACCTGGAGGGCGCGCCGGGCATCGTGCACGGCGGCATCCAGGCGACCCTGCTCGACGAAGCGATGTGCATGACGGCGTACGCAAAGGAGGGCACCGGTGTGGTGACCGGCGAGCTGACGGTGCGCTACCTGCGCGGTGTGCCGACCGGGACGCCGCTCGTGATACGCGGCCGCATCACCGAGCGCCGTGCGACCAGCTTCTTCATCAGTGGCAGCATCTGCCTGGCCGCGACCGGCGAGGAGCTGACGCGGGCGCAGGGCCGCTTCTTCGCGGCGTCGATGCCGCGGCAGGAGGCGGCGCCGTGATCGCGACGAGCTTTCTCGTGGTGAGCCTGATCGGCGCCTGGTTCACCTTCAACGCGTTCAACCCGATGCTCGCGCACCGCCGGCGCTCGATCATCAGCTTCTTCGCAGGCTGGCTCACGGCCGAGCTCGCGCTGCACCAGATCGCGTGGCAGGTGCTGGCCGCGGTCGTCTTCGTCTGGCTGGGCGCGCTGGCCGCGTGGCCGGGCCAGGTCGCGCTCGGTATCTGCGTCGCGTCGTGGGCGGCGCTGCTGCTGCTCTTCCGGCGGGCGAGCCAGGCCGAGACCGTGGTCGAGGACGCGCTGCGGCGCGGTCTCGGCGACGACTACCGCGCGCGCATCCTGCGGGAGTTCGTCGAGATGCTGCCGGCCAGCGTCAACTGGCGGGAGATCGCGCTGCCGTTCCCGATGCGCGATCCGCGCGTCGAGCGCATCCGCGACATCGCTTACGCCGACGGTGGCCGGCGCGGACGCAAGCGTGGCTTGAAGCTCGACCTCTATCGGCCGCGCGAGGCGCCGCCCGGTCCCGGCGGCGACGTCGCGGGCGCGCCGCGCCGGCCACGTCCGATCCTGCTGCAGATCCACGGCGGAGCCTGGGTGGTCGGCAGCAAGAACGAGCAGGGCATTCCGCTGATGCTGCGCATGGCCTCGCACGGCTGGCTGTGCGCGGCGATCGACTATCGGCTCAGCCCGCACGCGACCTTCCCCGACCAGATCGTCGACGTGAAGCGCGCGATCCGCTGGCTCAAGGAGCACGCCGCGGAGTACGGCGCCGATCCCGACTTCATCGTCGTCACCGGCGGCTCGGCCGGCGGGCACCTGTCGTCGCTGGCCGCGCTGACGCCGAACGCGCCGGAGTTCCAGCCCGGCTTCGAGGACGACGACACCACGGTCCAGGGCTGCGTGTCGTTCTACGGCGTCTACGACTTCACCAACCGCGAGGGCGTCTACCGGCACACCGGGATGCAGGACCTTCTGGCGCGCTGGGTGATGAAGGGGTCGCTCGAAGAGGCGCGTGCACGATACGAGCAGGCGTCGCCGCTCTACCGGGTGTCGGCCGACGCGCCGCCGTTCTTCCTGGTGCACGGCGACCTCGACTCGCTGGTGCCGGTCGGCGAGGCGCGCAGCCTGCACCAGGCGCTGCGTCAGGTCTCGCAGCAGCCGGTCGCATACGCGGAGATCCCGGGCGCGCAGCACGCCTTCGAGATCTTTCCGTCGCTGCGCAGCGCGCTGGCGATCGACGGCGTCGAGCGTTTCCTGTTCGTCGTCTACAGCGAGCACCTGCAGCGCGCCGAAGCACGCTCCGGTGCGGCGTCACCCGGCGACGGGATCGGCAGCGAAGCCCTGCACCGCGGCGCGCAGCTCGTCGAGCCGGTCCTCGAAGAAGTGCCCGGTACCGGCGATCACCCGTAGCTGCGCGTTCGGCACGGCGAGACGGTCGAGCGCGTCCTCGAGCATAGCCAGTGGTGCGACGTCGTCGCGGTCGCCGTGCACGAACAGCTTCGGCTTGGCGCAGCGGCTGAGGAAGCCAAAGTCGTAGTGTCCGGCCGGAGCGGCGAGCGCGACGATGCGCTGCACGCGCTCGTCGCCGCAGCCGAGACGCATGCCGACCGCTGCGCCGAACGAGAAGCCGGCGACGATCACCTCGCGCGCCTCCTGCTGGTGCTGGAGCAGGAAGTCGAGTGCCGCGCGCGCGTCGTCGGTCTCGCCTTGGCCGTTGTCGTGCGTGCCGGTGCTGTCGCCGACGCCGCGGAAGTTGATGCGCAGGGTCTCGAAGCCGGCTTCGTGCAGCGCGCGCGCACAGTGGAACACGACCGGGTTGTGCATCGTGCCGCCGTAGAGGGGGTGCGGGTGCAGGACGAGAGCGACCCGCTCGGCGGCTTCCGTCGTCGGACGGTAGATCGCCTCGAGGTGGCCGTGGTCGGTGGGGATCTGGGTTTTGCCGGCGAACATGCGATCAGATTACATGGCGGTCCCGGTCAGTGAAGCGGGCGCACGCGCACGGCAGCACGATGTGCTTTCCTGCCGTCGCCGAACAAAGGAGGAAGCGCATGCCAAACATCTGGGTGACCGGTCTCGACCACGAGCAGGGCAGGGAGTTCAGCCGCCTCGCGTCGCAGCTCTTCGAGCGCGAGCTCGGGACGCCGCGCGCGTCGGTCTACGTCTACCTGCGCGACGCGGTGCTGTTCCGCGACGGCGTCGAGGCGGAGCTGCCGGCGATCATCCAGGTGAGCTGGATCCGGCGGCCGCGCGAGCACATCGCCAAGGCGCTGACCGGCCTGACGCGGATCGTGAAGGAGGATCTCAAGCGCGCCGGCTCGGTGCAGGTCGAGGTGCACGAGAAGTGGGACGACGCCGCCATCGACGGCGAGAGCTGCGCCGACTGGGCGGCGCGCACGCGTCGCTGAACACTTGCCGCGCTCAGCGTGCCTTGTAGAGCGGGATCCAGCGCTTGATGGTGCGCTCGACGAAGCCTTCCGCCTTCCAGCTCGCCAGCGCGTCGTTGGCGGCCTGACGGAGCACGTCGTCCTGCGGACGGAAGCCCCAGCCGAGCTGCTCCTGGGTCAACAGCGGCCGGATCAACGGTACGAGCTGGCCATCGTGCGCCGATGCGAACCACGCGACGATCGGTGCGTCGGTGACGAAGGCGTCGATGCGTCCTGGCACCAGGTCGGCGACGCCGTCGGAGTTGCTCAGGTACGGGAACACCTGGCCGCTCCGGTAGTTCTCGTTGATGAAGGTGTCGGCGGTGGTGCCGCGCGTGACGCCGACCCGGAGTGAGCCGCCGAGCGCCTCGGCGGGCGTCGGGTAGGACGACGCGAGGTTGGCGCGAATAAGGACCGACAGCCCGGAGTCCATGTAGGGGTCGCTGAAGGAGACCCGCATGCTGCGCAGGCGGGTGATCGTCATGCCGGACATGATGATGTCGATCTGCCCGTCGAGCAGCGCCGGGATGAGCTCGGCCCAGGTCAGCGCGATGACCCGCAGCGGGCGGCGCAGCACCGACGACAGCCGCATCGCGAAGTCGACCTCGATGCCCTGCATCTCCATTCCCTGCCGCATCGCGAAGGGTGGCGAATCGAGGGTCACGCCGACCCGCAGCTCGGGCACGGTGGGCTTGGGTGGCGGGGGAGGTGGTGCTTCCGGGCGCGAGGATGCGCAGCCCGCCAGGACGAGCGTCAACGTGAGCACCGCAGCGACGGTCCGCACGCCCCGTGCGCGATCGATCATGAACATCCGCAAGCCCCCTCTCAGGGCGCGGCCACGCGCCGCGCCACCCACTAGCGCTGCTTGTAGCGGATTCCCGCTACTGTTGCGCGCCCTTGGCGGCACCCGCCGCGTAGCCCTGCTGGTAGGAGATCTGCTGCGACTTCTCGTACTGGTCGTAGGCGTAGCCGCCCAGCAGTCCGGCGCCGATGATCGCGCCGCCCGCGGCTCCCATCGTGCCGCCGCTCTGCCCCGGCGACGGCGACGAGCAGCGCCAGGCTGATGACGAGCGATCGCATCATCATCGGCAACAAAGGGCGCGCTCGGTCAAGCGCGGTCGCCGGGCTCAGCTCGCCGGCGGGGTGGTGGCGACGGGAGGCGCCGCGTCCGGTCCGTTCCAGGCCTCGTCGGGCAGCTGCCAGCCACCGCCGAGGACACGATAGAGGTCGACCACCACCTGGAGCTGATTGCGCTGCGTGCGCGCCAGGTCGTTCTGGGCCGGGAACAGCAGCTGCTGCGCCTCGAGGACCTCGTAGTAGTTGGCGAGGCCCTGGTTGTAGCGCAGCAGCGACAGCCGCACCGACTCCTGGTAGGCGTCGACGGTCTTCTGCTGCGCGACCCGGACCTCTTCGAGCTTGGCCTGCGCGACCAGCGTGCTCGATACCTCGGAGAACGCGGTGATGAGCGTCTGCTCCCACAAAAGCTTGGTCTGCTCCCAGGCGGCCACCTGCGCGTAGTACTGCTCGAGCACCTGCCCGCCGGTGAAGATCGGGCCCGAGATCGAGCCGACCAGGTTCCAGATGTTGGCGCTGCCCTTGACGACGTCGGCGAGCTCGGTGCTCTGTCCGCCGTACAGGCTGGTGAGGCCGATCTGTGGAAAGAAGTTGGCGATCGCGACGCCGACCTGGGCGTTCGCGCTGCGCATGCTCTCCTCGGCCTGGCGCACGTCCGGCCGGCGCTCCAGCAGCGCTGCCGGCAAGCCGGGCGGCGTGCTGGGCGGCGTGGTCTGCTGGACGAGCTGCGCGCCGCGCGGAATCGGTCCCGGGTTGCGGCCGAGCAGCACGTTGATCTGGTTCTCGGTGGCGACGATCTGCGCTTCGAGGTTCGGGATGTTGGCTTCGGTCTGGTACAGCGCGCCGGCCGCACGCTCGGTCTGCAGCTTCGAGCCGACACCGCCCTCGTAGCGGCGCGTGAACAGCAGCAGGGTCTCGCGGAAGGACTCCGTGGTCTCGATCGCGATCTCGAGCTCGCGATCGAACTCGAGCAGATCGAAGTACGCCTGCGCGACGCTGCTCACCAGGGTCAGCAGGACGCCGCGGCGGAACTCCTCGGTGGCGAGCATCTCGGCCTGCGCGGCCTCGGTCGCGCGCCGGATGCGGCCCCAGATGTCGATCTCCCAGGCGAGGTCGAAGGCACCCGTGAACAGGTTGTAGGTCTGGCTCGGCTGGCCGGGGAAGATGACCGCGCGATTGCGCGACGCGGTACCCTGATACCCGAGCTGCGGGAACAGGGGCGCGCGCGCGACGCCGACCAGGGCGTGGGCCTGCTCGACGCGCGCGATCGCGACGCGCAGATCGTAGTTGCTCTGCACGGCCTCGGTCACCAGGCGCTGCAGGACGGGATCGGAGAACACCTCCCACCACGGCAGATCGGCAAGCGAATCCGCTTCCGGCGCCGGCACCTGGCCGTAGAATTCGGCCGGTGGCGTCGACTCCGGACGCACGTAATTCGGTCCCACCGGGCAGCCGGTGAGGAGGGTTGCCACGAGCGCCAGCGCGGCGCCGCGCAGCAGGACGCCGGTGTCCACGTACCGAGCCCGGGCGCTCATTCGTGCCCTCCGGTCGGAGACGTCGTCGCGGCGGTCCCGTCGGGTGCCGGGGGATGCGGCTGCCCACCACCTGCGAGCTTCTCGACCACATAGAAGGACAGCGGGACGATGAAGATGGCAATCAGCGACGCCGCCAGCATGCCGCTCATCACCGTCGTTCCCATGATCTGCCGCGACACCGCGCCCGCACCGGTGGCGCGCACCAGCGGGACGACGCCCAGGATGAAGGCAAACGCGGTCATCAGAATCGGCCGCAGGCGGAGCTTCGCTCCCTTGAGCGCTGCTTCGACCAGTGGCGTGCCCTTCTCGTACTCGTCCTTGCAGAACTCGACGATCAGGATCGCGTTCTTCGCCGTCAGGCCGATCAGCATGACGAGCCCGATCTGCGCGTAGACGTTGTTCACCATCCCGCGCGCGACCAGGCCGAGGAACGCACCGAAGACCGCGATCGGGATGCCGAGCAGGACGCTGAACGGCAGCGACCAGCTCTCGTACTGCGCGGCGAGGATCAGGAAGACCATCAGCAGCGAGAAGGCGAAGATGACGTTCGGCGAGACGCCCTGCGACGCCACCTGCTCCTGGAACGACATCCCCATGTAATCGTAGCCCATGGTGCTCGGCATGGTCTCGGCGAACACCTCCTCGAGCGCCTTCATGCCCTGGCCGGAGCTGAAGCCCGGCTTCAGCGACGCGTTGATCTGCGCCGCACGGTGCTCGTTGAAGCGGATCGTGAACTCGGGGCCGTAGATCCTCTCGGTGTCGACCACGGCATCGAGCGGCACCATGCCGTCCTTATCGTTGCGGACGTAGAACTGACCCATCTGTTCGATGGTCGTCCGGTAGTCGCCCTCGGCCTGGACGTAGACCTGCCACACCCGGCCGAAGCGGTTGAAGTAGTTGACGAACACGCCACCCATGAACGCCTGCATCGTCTTGTAGACGTCGGACAGCGCAACCCCTTGCTTCAGGACCTTCTCGCGGTCGACCTTGGCGAAGACCTGCGGCACGTTCGGCACGAAGGTGGTGAAGATCGACGCGAACTCAGGGCGCTTCATGGCGGCGGCGATGAAGCGCTCGGTGTTCTCGGCGAGGAACTTGACGTCACCGCCGGAGCGGTCCTCGAGCATGAACGTCACGCCGCCCGAGGTGCCAACGCCCGGGATCGCAGGCGGCGGAAACGCGAACGCCATCGCCTCGGGTAGCTCGTGCAGGCGGTAGTTGAGCCGCTGCATGATCACGTCGGCAGTGAGACCGTCCGGATCGCGGTCGGCCCAGGGTTTGAGCGTGACGAAGTAGAATCCGGCGTAGGTCATCTGCGTGCCGCTCAGCAGGCTGAAGCCGACGACCGTGTTGTACGTCTGTACGCCCGGGGTCTCCGCGAGCATCGCCTCGATCTGCTTGCACACCTCGTCGGTGCGCTGCAGCGAGGCCGCCGGCGGCAGCTGCACGTTCATGTAGAAGTAGCCCTGGTCCTCGTCGGGCACGAAGCCGGTCGGCAGGCGCGAACCGAGGTAGAGGGCGACCACCGTGAGGGCGGCGAGGAAGAGCAAGCCCACCGAGGGATGCTTGATGAGGTGGTGGCACCAGTTGACGTAGCCGTCGGTCGCCTTGCCGAACCACTTGTTGAACCAGCGGAAGAACACGCCGAGCGGTCCGCGCGCTTCCTTCTTGGGACGCAGCAGGAGGGCGGCCAGCGCCGGGCTGAGCGTCAGCGCGTTGAACGCGGAGAACACCACCGAGACCGCGATGGTCACCGCGAACTGCTGGTAGAGGCGTCCGGTGATGCCGGGGATGAAGGCCGTCGGTACGAACACCGCGACCAGGATGAGCGCGATCGCGATCACCGGCGCCGACACCTCGCGCATCGCCTTCAGGGTGGCGTCACGCGGCGACAGGCCCTGTTCCATGTTGTGCTCGACCGCCTCGACCACGACGATCGCGTCGTCGACCACCAGACCGATCGCCAGCACGAGGCCGAACAGAGACAGCGTGTTGATCGAGAAGCCGAGCAGCGGGAAGACCGCGAACGTTCCGACCAGCGAGACTGGCACGGCGAGCAACGGGATCAAGGTGGCGCGGAAGCCCTGCAGGAAGACGAACACCACGATGATGACGAGGATCAGCGCCTCGAACAGCGTCTTGACGATCTCCTCGATGCCCTCGGTGACGGCCAGCGTCGTGTCGAGCGAGACGACGTACTCGAGGTCGTTCGGGAACTTGGCCTTCGCCTCCTCCATCAGCTCGCGCGCACGCTGCATGGTGTCGATCGCGTTCGATCCGGCGAGCTGGTAGATCGCGACGATCGCGGCTGGCTTGCCGTTCAGGCGGCCCTTCTGATTGTAGAGCTGGGCGCCGAGCTCGACGCGCGCGACGTCGCCGACACGGATCATCGACCCGTCCGAGTTGGCGCGGATGACGACGTTCTCGAACTCCTCGACGGATTGGAGGCGGCCCTGCGCGCGGACGGTGTAGGTGAACTCCTGTCCGGGGGGCACCGGCTCCCCGCCGACCGAGCCGGCCGGGTTCACGGTGTTCTGCTGCTTGATCGCTTCGAGGATCTCGGTGACCGTGACGCCGAGCTTCGCCAGCGTGTCGGGGCTGACCCACATGCGCATCGCGTACTGGCCGGCGCCGAAGATCTGGACCTGCCCGACGCCGTAGACGCGCGTCATCGGATCGTTGATGTTGATGTACGCGTAGTTGGTGAGGAAGAGCGCGTCGTAGGTGCCCTTCGGTGAGTACAGCGAGAACAGCGCCAGCGGGGCGGTCGTCGACTGCTTGATGGTGACGCCGTACTGCTGGACGTCGAATGGCAGCTGCGACTGCGCTTGGCCGTAACGCATCTGGGCCAATATCTGATCCGTGTTGATGTCGGTGCCGACCTCGAAATCGACGCGCAACGTCATCGTGCCGTTGTTGGCGTTGATCGAGTACATGTAGATCGAGTCGGTGACGCCGCTCATCTGCTGCTCGATCGGCGTCGCGACCGATTGCTCGATCGTCAGCGCGTCGGCACCGGTGTAGGTGGCCGAGAGCTGGACTTCCGGCGGGGCGATGTCCGGGAACTGCGCGATCGGCAGCTGCACCATGGAGACCGCGCCGATGATGGTCATCACGATCGCGATGACCATGGCCACGATGGGCCGGCGGACGAAGAATGCCGACATCGAGCTAGCTCGTCGCTTCGGGCTTGGCGCTGGTCGCAGCCGGTGCGGGCTTCATGCCGGGAGCCTCGCTCGGCGGCGCGGGCTTGGCCACCACCGTCGCGCCGTCGCGGATCTTCTGCAGGCCCTCGACGACGATCGTCTCGCCGGCGGCGAGGCCCTTCTCGATCACCCAATCGCTGCCCGTGCGCGCACCCGGCGTCACGTCCCGGACCGAGACCTTGTCACCTTCCAGGACGAACACCTGGAAGGTGCCCTGCAGATCGAGCACTGCGCGCTGCGGGATGACGAGCGCGTTCTTCGCGACGTTGGTCGCGGCGCGGGCCTTGCCGTAGCCACCGGGTCTGAGGACGTTGTCGGCGTTCGGGAACACCGCCTGGACGAGCAGGGTGCCGGTGCGCTCGTCGACCTGGCGGTTCACGGCGTAGAAGCGGCCGGGGTACGCGTAGACGTCGCCGTTGGCGAGGATCAGCTCGAGCTTCGGTGCGTCCGGGCCGGTCTCGCCGGTCTCGGAGTCGCGGTTGATGTTCTTCGCGAAGCGCAGGTACTCCTGCTCGCTGATCGGGAACTGCACCTTGATCGGGTCGAGCGTCGACACCGTGGTCAGCACGGTGGTGTTCCCGACCAGGTCGCCGATCTGCGCCTGGTTGATGCCGGCGACACCGGCGATCGGCGAGTTCACCTTCGTCCAGTCGAGGTTCAGCTTCGCCTGCTCGACGTTGGCCTGCGATTCGAACACGGCCGCCTTGTTGGCCTCGTTCTGCTGGACGGCGTTGTCGAGCTCTTCCTGGCTGACCGCACCCTCGGCGGCGAGTGGCTTGTAGCGCGCGACGTCGAGCTGCGTCTTCTTGTAGATCGCCTGCGCGCTCTCGAGCTGGCCGACGGCCTGGTCCAGCGCCGCCTTGAACTGCCGGCGATCGATCTCGAACAGCAGCTGGCCCGCCTTCACCACGCCGCCGTTCTTGTAGTTCTGCGTCAGGAGATAGCCCTGCACCTTGGGGCGGATCTCGGCGTTGACGTAGCCCTCGATCGTGCCGACCCACTCCGAGTAGATCGGCACGTCGCGCTGCGCGACGGGTGCGACGAGAACCTCCGGCGGAGGCATCTTGGGGGGCTCGGGCTTGCCACAGCCGACGGCGAGCCCGCTCAGAATGGCTACGGCCGCGCAAGCCAGCCGAAGGGAAACCCCGAGAGTGAAAGATCTTTGTCGGCGACGCCTCATGTACTCCACCCAAGCCCACTCTGCGCGGTCAAGCAGCTAGCACGCGCGGCCCGGCGCGCGAAGGACGCCGCGGCAGCGCGGGCATCCTTTTGGCGTGAAAAGGCAACGGTCGCAAGGCGCGGCGCCCGGCGGGTGCGCCGGTTCCGGTGGCGCCGGGTGATGCGCAGGTCCTCGCGGCGCGCTCAGAGTCTGTGAATCAAACTCTCAGCCGAGCAGCGGCCGGGTGCTGCCGCCGTCGCCGCGCAGCTTGTACTTCTCCACGCGCTGCGTCGGCGTCTTCGGCAGGGAGTCGCGGAACTCCCACAGGGTCGGCACCTGGAACTTGGCCAGCCGCGCCGCGGCAAACGCGCGCAGCTCTTCCTCGGAGACGGGCTCGCGAACGACCACGAACGCCTTCACCTCCTGGCCGAGCACGTCGTGCCGGATGCCGACCACGGCGACGTCGGTGACCAGCGGATGCTCGCGCAGCGCCTTCTCGACCAGCACCGAGGAGATGTTCTCGCCGCCGCGGCGGATGACGTCGCGCTTGCGATCGACGAAGTAGAGCCAGCCGTCCTCGTCGAGGTAGCCGAGATCGCCGGTGAGGAACCAGTCGCCCTTGAGCGCTAGCCGCGTCTGCTCCTCGTCGTGGAAGTAGGCCGCCATGCGGTAGGGCGACTCGACCGCGATCTCCCCCACGCCACGAACGCCCACCTCACGGCCCTCGTCATCGAGGATGTGCAGCGCCACACCCGGGATCGCCGGGCCGGCCGAGCCGGCGCGCGGGGCAGCGTCGAGTGGCTCGAGCGTGACCACGCCGGCGTCGGTCGAGCCGAAGCACTCGACGATGTGCGGGATGCGGAAGCGTTCCTTCACCCGGTCGCGGATCGGCGCGCTGCCGAGGCCGAGCACGACGCGTAGCTTGCTGGTGCGCTCGAGCTCGCTCTCCTGCTGCGCGAGCAGGATCGCGAGGATCGTCCCCAGCGTGAAGAACACGGTGGCGTTGGTGCGGTGCGCGAGCGGCCAGAACTCGGACGCCGAGAACCCGCGCACGAACGCGAACGTGCAGCCGATCTGCTGCGCCACCGCGGCGCCTGCCCACGAGTTGCCATGGAAGAGCGGCCCCGCGGTCAGGATCGTGTCGTCCGCGGTGATGCCCATGCCGGCGATGAAGAACGTTCCGCTGCCGCCGGTGCGGCCGTGCGTGAACAGCACGCCCTTGGGCTTGCCGGTGGTGCCCGACGTGTAGAGCAGGGTCGAGCCATCCTCGGGACCGACCTGCACCGGCACGGCCTCGTCGGAGCTCGTCGCGAGCAGGTCGTCGAGCCGCTCCGCACCGGGGACGTCGCCGAAGGCCGCGAGGCGCGTCGCGGCGGGGCGCTTCATCTCGGCTGCGGTGATGTTGCCGGTGTTGCCGGCCGCGGTGACGAGCACGCGCGGCTCGGCGTGGTCGAGGACGTACGAGAGCTCGCCGGCCCCGAGCGTCGGGTTCACCGGGTTGAGGATGGCGCCCGCCTTGAGGGCCGCAAACGCCGCGACCAGCCACTCGACCGAGTTGCCGAGGCCCAGCGTCACGCGATCGCCCTTGACCACGCCGAGCGTGCGCAGCGCGTGCGCGGCGCGGTTCGTCAGGCGGTCGAACTCCGCGAAGGTGACCGTCCGCCCCTCGTGCAGTAGGTAGGGATGATCGCCGCGCTCGCGCCGGTTCTTCAGCAGGTTGTCGATCAGCAGCATCGGCATTCTCCTGTCAGGCGCGCGGCAATCCGAGCGCGCGCTGCGCGAGGATGTTGCGCTGCACCTCGGACGTCCCGGAGATCAGGGTCGACGAGCGCCTCGTCAAGTACTGGTGGACGGCGACGCCGGCGTCGGGCGAGGCCGCGTCGTGGCCCGCGAGCTGCGCGAAGGGCCCTTGCAGGTCGAGCGCGAGCCCGGCGACGCGCTGCGCGAGCTCGCTGCCGAACACCTTGTGGCGCGAGGCGTCGAGCGCGTCGCCCTGGCCGCGCAAGGTCGCGGTCACGCTGCGCAGCCCGGACAGGCGCAGCATCTCGAGATCGATCCACGCCTGCGCGAGCGCTTGACGCTGGCTGCGCGCGTGCTGGCCCGGGCTCTGGCCCGACGCCACGCGCCGGGCATACGCGAGCGCGTGCCCGAGTGCGGTGCGCAGCTCGCCGGACATCTCGAAGACCCACAGGTCACGCTCGGCGGCGAGCGCACCGTTGACGATCGTCCAGCCGGCGCCGGGCGCGCCGACCAGACATTCGCGTGGCACGCGCACGTCGTTCAGGAAGAGCTGCGCGAAGTGCGGCTCGCCGACCAGGTTGTGGATCGGATGCACCTCGACGCCGGGCAGCGACATCTCCATCAGGAACACGCCGAGCCCGTGATGGCGCCGCGAACCAGTCTCGGTGCGCGCGAGCACGAAGCACCACTGCGCCATCGGTGCGTGGCTGGTCCAGATCTTGGAGCCGGAGAGCACGAAGTGGTCACCGTCGGCGACTGCCGTCGTGCGCAGCGAGGCCAGGTCCGAGCCCGAGCTCGGCTCGGAGAAGCCGAGGCACCAGACGTCGTCGACGCCGAGGATGCGCGGCAGGAAGCGCGCCTTCTGCACCTCCGAGCCGTAACGCAGCAGCGTCGGGCCGACGACCCCGAGGCTGACCATCTGGCCAAGCTGCGGCGGGCCCGTGGCCGCGGTCTCGTCGTAGAAGATCATCTGCTCGACGAGCCCGAGGCCGCGTCCGCCGTACTGCTCCGGCCAGGCGAGCCCGAGCCAGCGGCCGCGCGACAGCAGGCGCGCCCACTCGAGCATTGCGTCCGCGCCGGGATGATCGGACGACCGGCCCGGCCGCGCGAGGATCGCGCACGGCGGTGGCGGATTCTCGGCCAGCCACGCGCGCAGCTCGTCGCGGAAGCGTAGCTCGGCGGCGGAAAGCGCGAAGTCCATTCACCGACGTTTAGGCGAACGGTGGCGCGCGAGTAAAGTCGCCTGCGTCGTTGAGATCGCGCACGCCGCGTGTCACCGGGCGCGAGCGCGGCCGCGGCGTATCGTTGACAACGCGCCGCGGCCGCAAGTACCACCGACGCAGGTGGAGCGGCGCTCGCGTGGACGCCCTTCTTCGACGAGGATCCGGGGCACCGGACGACGCGGCCGCGCGAGACGGCCCTGGCGAAACGTGAGGTCGCGTGATGGCAGCGAGCAACGACGTGGTGCAGATCGTTCCGAAGGGCCGCCTGGTATACGGGATGCAGCTCCCGATCCAGGCACAGAGCACCATGTTCGCGTCGGACTGGGAGCGCGACGCCGGTCCCGCGGAGCTGACGAAGATCGCGCAGGCCTGCGACCGCAACGGCTTCTTCTATGTCGCGGTGTGCGACCACGTCTGCGTGCCGCGCGAGCGTGCCGCCGCGATGAACACCACCTGGTACGACACCGTCGCGACCATGGGCTTCCTCGCCGCCGCGACCACCAGCGTCCGGTTGATGTCGCACGTCTACATCCTGCCGTACCGGCACCCGCTGCTGTCGGCGAAGGCGTTCGCGACGCTCGACGCGCTGTCGGGCGGACGCGTCATCCTCGGCGTCGGTGCGGGCCATCTAGAGGGCGAGTTCGCGACCCTCGGCGTCGAGTTCAAGCGCCGTGGCAAGCTGCTCGACGAGGCCATCGATCTGGTCAAGAAGGCGTTCCTCGACGAGTACCCGAGCCACGACGGGCCGACCTGGCAGGTGCACGAGGTCGGCCAGAAGCCACGTCCGGTACAGCGCCCGCGGCCGCCGATCTGGGTCGGTGGCTCGACCCCGGCCGCGCTCAAGCGCGCGGCCGAGCGCGGCGACGGCTGGCTGCCGCAGGGTACGCCGCGCACCGAGCTGCCGCAGGCGATCGCGACCATCCGCGAGCATCGCTCGAAGGCCCTCGGCGACGTCCCGATCGAGATCGGCACCATCAGCGAGTGGCTCTACGTCGGCAAGCCGGCGTTCGAGGTGGCGCCCAACACCAAGGTCGGCAAGGCCGACGAGCTGGCCGCGCATCTGCGTGGCTTGAAGGATCTCGGCGTGCACCACTTCGGGGCGCGCTTTCGTGCGCGCTCCAGCGACGAGCTGATCGCCCAGATCGACGCCTTCGGCAGCGATGTGGCGCCACTGCTCAACGACTGAACCGTTCATCGCATCACGAGGGAACACACATGCTGCTCGAGAACAGAATTGCGATCGTCTCCGGGATCGGACCCGGCATGGGGCGCGACATCTCGCTCGCGTTCGCACGCGAGGGCGCCCACGTGGTGCTCGCCGCGCGCGGCGCCGGCAAGCTCGAGGAGGTCGCCGACGACGTGCGCAAGCTCGGACGCCGCGCACTCTGCGTGCCGACCGACATCGGCAAGGCAGAGGACTGCCAGCGTCTCGTCGACGCCGCGAAGGGCGAGTTCGGCCGCGTCGACGTGCTGGTCAACAACGCCTTCAAGGGGCCCAGCTTCAAGACCTTCGAGGGCGAGGACCTGAACGCCTGGCGGCAGATCTTCGACGTCAACGTGTTCGGCTCGCTCGCGCTGAGCCAGGCCGTGGTGCCGCTGATGAAGGAGCAGGGCGGCGGCTCGATCGTGTTCATCAACTCGATGTCGATGCGCATCGTCGAGGCGACGCACGGCGGCTACGCGGCGTCCAAGGGTGCCCTGATGACGGCTGCGCAGGTGCTGGCACGCGAGCTCGGTCAATACAAGATTCGCGTCAACTCGGTCGTGCCGGGCTACATCTGGGGCGCATCGCTCGAAGGCTACTTCAAGACGCTGGCGAAGCAGCAGGGGATCACGCCGGAGCAGGTCTACGCGAGCGTCGCCAAGCACACCGCGCTCAACCACATCCCGCACTCGCAGGAGATCGCGGACGCGGTGGTGTTCTTCGCGTCCGACCTGTCACGGGTCGTGACGGGGCAGGCGCTCGACGTGAACGGCGGGCACTTCTTCCACTGAGATCCTGTGCACCACTGTTTCCCGTCGCCGTGGTAGTCTGCGATCTCGTTCTGACGACGGCAATCCAGTGACTGGCCCGGGGGAGGTGACGACGTCGCATTCGTCAATGCCGCGCGCGGCGGCGTACGTGCTCACGCTGAACGGCGGCTCGTCGAGTCTCAAGTTCGCGCTGTTCGCTCCGGGGCCGACACCGGTTCGCGTCGCGACCGGCAAGGTGGACAGGATCGGTCTCGATTCCGCGACGCTGGAGGTCGCGCCGGCCCCGGGGCGTCCTGCCCAGAGCCGGAGGCTCGATGCGAAGGATCACGTCGAGGCCATCGTGGCGGTGCTCGACTGGCTCGCGGCGGGCGTCGGTCTCGACTCCATCGTCGCCGCGGGGCACCGGGTGGTGCACGGCGGCACCCGCTACGCCGAGCCGCAGGTCGTGTCCGACGAGGTCATCGCCGAGCTCCGTCGTCTGAGCCCGCTCGACCCGGCGCATCTCCCGGGCGAGATCGCCGTGATCGAGGCGCTCGCACGCCGCCGCCCGGGCGTGCCGCAGGTCGCCTGCTTCGACACCTCCTTCCACGCACGCCTGCCGCGCGTTGCGCAGCTGCTCGCCATTCCGCGGCGCTACGAGCAGGCCGGCGTGCGTCGCTACGGCTTCCACGGCTTGTCGTACGAGTTCTTGATGGACGAGCTGGCGCGCGCCGCGGGCGCGGCGGCGCAGGGCAGGGTGATCCTCGCGCACCTCGGCAACGGCGCGAGCCTCGCGGCGGTGCGCGGCGGACGCTGCATCGAGACCACGATGGGCTTCACGCCGACGTCCGGGATCCCGATGGGCACGCGCTCCGGTGATCTGGATCCGGGAGTCCTCGTCTTCCTGATGCGACGCGAGGGCTTCACAGTCGATCAGATCGACGATCTGGTGAACCGCCGCTCCGGGCTGCTCGGCGTCTCGGGCGTGAGCCCCGACATGCGCGATCTGCTCGCGTGCCGCGGAGCGAACGACCACGCCGCCGAGGCGGTAGCGCTGTTCTGCCATCAGGCCAGGAAGGCGATCGGGGCTCTGGCCGCGGTGCTCGGTGGCGTCGAGACCCTCGTGTTCGCGGGAGGCATCGGCGAGAGCGCGGCCGAGGTCCGCGCCGAGATCTGTGCCGACCTCGGGTTTCTCGGGCTCCGTCTCGATGCCGAGCGCAACGCCGCGAACCACGGCGTGATCTCCACGGAGGGAAGTGCTGTGACGGTGCGGGTCATCCGTACCGACGAAGAGATCGTGATTGCACGAGCGGTCGGGCGCATGCTGCGGCTGGACGCCCCCGGAAGCGGGGTGTGACATGGTGACGCTCTACCTGCTGCCACCGGGCAGTGCGTCGCACCGAGGCGTCGACTCGCCCCGACGTACGAGTTCGCAGAGGGCTGGTTGGCGTCTCACCCGGAGGGCGTTCACGCCGCGCGCACTCCGCCCGGGGTGAACTCGACCGGCAGGTGCTTGATGCCGTTGATGAACGCCGAGCGTAGCTGAGCCGGCGCACCGGTGATGCGAATGTCGGGCAGGCGCCGGAACAGCTCGCGGAACATCACCGTGATCTCGCGCCGCGCGAGGTGAGCACCGAGGCAGAAGTGTGGGCCGGGGCCGCCGAAGCCGACGTGCGGATTCGGCGCGCGGCGCAGATCGAAGCGGAACGGATCCTCGAACACGGCCTCGTCGCGGTTCGCCGAGTTGTAGAACAGGATCGTCTTGTCGCCGGCGTGGAACTGATGGCCCGAGAGCTCGACGTCGCGCGTCGCCGTGCGGCGCATGAAGATCACCGGCGTCGCCCAGCGCACGATCTCCTCCACCGCTGTCGGAGCGACGGTGTCGAAGTCATTGCGCCAGACGCGCGCCTGCTCGGGGTGCTGCTCGAGCGCGACCAGGCCGTGGCTGATCGCGGTGCGGGTGGTCTCGGAGCCGGCGACCGCGAGCAGGATGAAGAACGACGCGATCTCGTCGGGGGTGAGCCGCTCGCCGTCGAGCTCGGTGATGGCCAGCGCCGAGGTGAGGTCGTCGGCCGGATTCTTGATCCGGTACTCCGCCAGCTCGCGCACCAGGTTGGCCAGCGCGGCACCAGCCTCCATGAACACCGCGATCGGGTTCTCACCCTCGGGGACGAACTCGGGGTCACCTCCGGAGAGGATGATGTTGGACTTCTCGAACACCAGCTGGTGCGCGCTCTCGGGAATCCCCATCAGGTTGCAGATCAGGATCAACGGCATCCGCGCCGCGATCTCGCTGACGAAGTCGACCGCACCCTTGTCGATCACGTCGTCGATGACGCGGTTGGTGACCAGCTGCACGTCGTCCATCGCGCTCTGCACCATCTTCGGCGTGAAGCGACGCGAGACGATGCCGCGGAGCCGCTGGTGGCGCGGGTCGTCCATATTGATCATCGACCCGTAGAACTCGTTCATCTCCGTCGGCATGTCGGGGATCGAGGTCGCGCCCTGGCCCGAGCAGAAGATCTCGGGCTGGCGGCTGATCTCGAGGATGTCGGCGTAGCGAGTGATCGCAAAGTAGCCCGGCCCCTTGGGCAGGAAGGGCAGATCGGGCTCCTCGAAGAACGCGATCGGACGCTCGCGGCGCAGGATCGCGAACGCGGCCTCGCGCTCGGCCCACGGCAGGGTCCAGAACTCGAGCTCGGAGAGATTGATCGCGGAAGCGGACGTTGGCTGGTTGTTGCTCACGATGTTCCTCTTACTGAAGGAAAAGAACCGAAGGAATCTGGGGCTATCAGTTGGACCCACGACGGGACAACCGCGCGCGGCCGAGCGCCAGCGAGCCGGGGCGAGAGTCTCCGCGCGGCTTTGCCGCGTGGAGAAGGGGGACAGAGTCCCCCTTTTGCACTAGACCGGCAGGCTGCCGGTCGCTGCCCGCGTGCTGCCGTCCTTCTTGTAGGCGGCGATGGTGCGCTGCGCGATGCGCATCTGGTGCACCTCGTCGGCGCCGTCGGCGAAGCGTGCCCAGCGCGCGTGCTGGTACATGTGCGCGAGCGGCGTGTCGGTCGAGTAGCCGAGCGCGCCGTGCACCTGGATCGCGCGGTCGATGATCCGTCCGAGCGCGTTGGCGACGAAGTGCTTCGCCATCGAGACCTCGGAGACGAAGTCCTCGCCGCGGTCGATCTTGTAGGCCGAGTGCAGGACCATCAGCTTCGCCTGGTAGAGCTCCATCGCCGAGTCGGCGATCATCCACTGGATTCCCTGCTTGTCGGCGAGGACCGAGCCGTGCGCGAAGCGGTTCAGGGAGCGGTCGACCATCATGTCGAGCGCGGTCTCCGCCTGGGCGATCCAGCGCATGCAGTGTGCGAGCCGCGCGGGTCCGAGGCGGTACTGGCCGAGACGGTGCCCCTGACCGCGGCCGCCGAGCATGTTGCGCGCGGGAATGCGCAGATTCTCGATGCGGATCTCGGAGTGGCCGCTAGCGCCGTGCATGGTCTCGACCTCGCGCACCCGGCTCCAGCCCTCGGACGGGATGTCGACGATGAAGCCGGTGTTGCCGGCCTGCGGCGGATCCGGGTTCTCCTCGGTGCGCGCGATCAGGATCGCGAAGGCCGCCCGGCGCGCGTTCGAGATGAACCATTTGTGCCCGTTGACGACCCAGTCGTCGCCGTCGCGCACGGCGCGGGTCTGGATCAGCGTCGGATCCGAGCCGGCGACCTCGGGCTCGGTCATGGCGAAGCAGCTCATGACGCGGCCTTCGCACAGCGGACGCAGGTACTTCTCCTTCTGCTCGTCGGTCGCCCAGTGCAGCAGCGTGTGCATGTTGCCCTCGTCGGGCGCCTGGCAGTTGAGCACCCAGGGGCCGTACGTGCTCTTCGCCGCCTCGGCCTGCACCATCGCGAGCTGGACGTGGCTGAGCGCCATGCCACCGAACTCCTTCGGCATGTGCGGCAGCCAGAGGCCGGCCGCCTGGGCCTCGACGCGCATGCCGATCAAGATCTTGAGATAGTCGGCGCGCTCGATGTCCTCGCGATCGGTGATCTTGGCTTCGCCGGGCTTCACGACCCGATCGATGAAGTCGCGTACCCGCATCCGGAGCTGCTCGAGCTCGGGGCTGAGCGTGAAGTCGATGGCCATGGTCGATATCCCCCTGCGGTGGCGATTCTAGGCGGACGTGCGCGTTGCGAGCGTCACGACGGTACGCGGTCCACGTTACCGCAACATGTGGCGTGCGTGGGAGTCAAGGCGCGGGCGGCGCCGGGAAGGTGGCGACCAGCTCGGCGAGCCGCTCGTGCGCGCCGCCGATGATCGGCACGCCGTCGCCGAACAGCAAGGTGTCGAAGTCGAGCGCGAGCAGGGTCTCGACGCTCGTCCGCAGGCGCTCGGGATCGTCCATCACCTTCTCACGCAACAAGGTGCAATGCCCGGCCGGGTTGCCGATGACGGCGTCGCCGACGAACAGGATGCCGCGCGCGGGCCAGTGCAGGGCGATCTCACCGGGCGACTTGCCCGGCACGGCCACCGCGACCAGCGGCCCGAAGCGGGCGCCGGCGTGCAGCAGATCGTCGATCTGTGCGCCCTGCCTGCGGGCGTGGTCGGCGTCCTCGGCGTGGATCGTGCAGCGTGCGCCGGTGGCCGGGCGAATCTGGTTGGCCGCGCGAACGTGGTTGCGGTTGGTGAGCACGATGCTGCGTGCGCCGAGCCTGGTCAGCGCCGCCATATCACCGGCGTCCGGCTCGACCGGGTCGATGCAGACGTTGCCGCTCGGGTCCCGGACCAGGTAGCCGTTGAAGTCGTAGCCGTGCGGCTCCGACAGCCGCGACCAGATGAAGACGTCGCTCACGATCTCGCGCATGCGTCCTCCGTTCGCCGTGCGGCTCAGATCACCAGAGCATCCCGGCGAGTGCAAACGGACGCGCCACGAGCGGAGCGGGTCGGCCTGATTTGCGCGCGGCGGGCGGTCGCACGTATACGGGGCCGCTTGCAAGCAGGGCCGACAGGCGGCGCGGCGGCATCCACGCCGGCGGGCGCGAACGGGTTTCTCGGCGAGTCCTGGCGCGCCTGGCTCGGGCTCGGGATCGGCGTGCTCGCGGTCAGCGCACACTCCGCGCTCTCGTTCGGCATGTCGCCGCTGCTCAAGCCGATCACCGAGGACCTCGGCTGGTCGCGTTCGCAGTACGCCGGGGCGACCAACTTCCGGCTGCTGCTGCTCTTGCTTATCTCGCCGTTCGCCGGCCAGCTGGTCGACCGATTCGGTGCGCGGGTGGTGCTGGCCGCGGGTGCGCTCGCGATGGGTGTCGGCACGCTCGCCCTGTCGTCGGTGCAGAGCTTGACGGAGCTCTACGCGATCAACTTCCTGGTCGGGCCGGGGCAGGCCTTCATCGGCTCGGTCGCCGGCTCGGCTCTGGTACTGCGCCTGTTCGAGCGCCGGCGCGGCGTCGCGATCGGGGTGCTCAACGGCGGCGACAACCTGATCACCAGCGGGGTGCACGTCGCCGCGGCGGCTCTGCTGGTGAGCGTAGGGTGGCGCGGCACGCTGTCCGCCCTCGGGACGGCTTACCTCGCGCTCGGATTGCTGATCTTCGTCGTGCTGCGTGCCGGCGAGGGTGGCAGCACGGAGTCCGTCGCTGCCGGTTCTGCGCCCGGACGGCCCGAGCGCGGGCGGCTGCGCGATCTGCCCTGGAGCGAGCCGGCGTTCTGGCTGGTGATCGCCACCTACGTGCTGGTGTACGCGTTCGTGACCACGATCGGTATCCACTTCCCCGCCTTCCAGCGCGACCTCGGGCGCAGCGCCGACGAGGCGTCGTACATCTACGGGCTGAGCACCCTGGTGGGCGCCTTCGGCTCGGTCGCCTGCGGCTGGCTGACCGAGCGGACGTCGGCACGCTCGGCGCTGATCGGGGTGATCCTCGGGCTCACGGCGACCTCGGTGGTCCTGTGGCTGCCGTCCACCACGGGCGTCTACTACACGTGGGCGGTACTCTACGGTGTGGTCAACGCGGGCGCCGTGGCGCTGCTCGCGCTGGTGCTCAACGAGCTCTTCGGCGCCGCGCAGATCGGTCGCCTGATGGGCGTCGCCATGGTGTTCTGCATGTCGGGGACGATCGCCGGCAACTTCCTCGCGGCGGCGATCTTCGATCGCTTTGGCAGCTACACGCCGCTCTGGGAGGCCTACACGCTGGTGATGCTGGTCGCGCTGGTACCGGCGGTCCTGCTGCGTCGCTGCCGGGTGCCGGGCCAGGCCGGTGCGTTGCATCGGTCCTGAGGAATTGCTTCTCTGCCACCATGGCGTCGAAGGTGGTGCAGCTCGGTAGTGCCTCGCTAGACGATGCGGTTCTCGACGAGGTGCGCGCCGAGCGCGAGGACAGCCTGAGCGGTCCCGACAGTCCCGAGGGACGTGAGATGGGCCGCGCCGTGGGCGCCAACGTCGCGACCTTGCGCCGGGAGCGCGCGATCGACCTCGACACCATGGCCGAGCGCAGCGGCATCCGCGCCGACCTGCTGATTGCCCTGGAGACCGGCGGTGCCGTGCCGAGCCTGCGCGCCGTCTGGCACCTGGCGACGGCGCTGCGGGTGCCGTTCGGCATGCTGCTCGCGAACAGCATGTTCTCCAACGTCACCGATCCCGACTTCCGCGTGCAGAACTCCAACCGCGGGCGCGTGATCGCGTCGGCGGACAACCAGTTCCGCTCGCGCGTGCTGTTCCGCGAGGGCGATCCGCGGGCACCGGAGGTCTACGAGCTGACGCTCGAGCCGGGCTGCTTCGAGGAGGCGCACGCACATGCGCCGGACGTCTTCGAGCATCTGACGGTTGTGCGCGGCGAGCTGGTGGTGAAAACCGGCGACGCCGAGGCACGGCTCGCGGCGGGTGACACACTGTTCTTCCGCGCCGATCAAGCGCACAGCTATCTCAACCCGGGCGCCACGCGCACCGTGGCTCATCTGGTGATGAGCTACGCGCTGCACCGCTGACGCGTCCGAGCCGGCCGCGTCGCGGCCTTCAGGGGGCCACGTGGACATTGCGAGCACGGATCATCTCCTCAAGACCACGCGTTCGGTGCGCAAGCGGCTCGACTTCGCCCGTCCCGTGCCGCGCGACGTGCTCGAGACCTGCCTCGACGTGGCACTCCAGGCGCCGACCGGCGGCAACCAGCAAGGCTGGCACTTCGTGATCGTCACCGACCCCGTCAAGCGCAAGGGCCTCGCCGACCTCTACCGCCGGGGATGGGAGATCTACACCGCGATGGAGCGTCCGCCGATGGCGTCCGACGATCCGCGCACCAGCCAGCTGCCGCGCGTGGTGGACTCGGCGCAGTTCTTGACCGATCACTTCCACGAGGCGCCGGTGATGGTCGTGCCCTGCATCGAGGGGCGCGTCGAGCAGATGCCGCAGTTCGTGCAGGCGTCGGTGTACGGCTCGATCCTGCCGGCGGTGTGGTCCTTGATGCTCGCGCTGCGCAGCCGTGGCCTGGGCAGCGCCTGGACGACGATTCATCTGATGTACGAGAAGGAGGCCGCCGCGATCCTCGGCATCCCCGACCACTTCACCCAGGCAGCACTGCTGCCGGTCGCGTACTACACGGGCAGCGATTTCAAGCCGGCCAAGCGTCTGCCGCTGCGCGAGGTGTCGTCCTGGAACACCTGGGGCGGACGCTAGGCGATCACCACGTGCTCGCGCGCGAGCTGCGGCAGGCGATGCACACAGAACACCAGCTTCAACATGGTTGCGTCTCCGGGCAGGATCAGGCGCGCGCCGGATCCGCCTTGTCGGGGTCGATCCCGAGCTCGACGATCGCATCCTGCACGCGTGCGGGTTCGATCTCCTCGCGGCGCGCGAGCTCGTGCAGGGCCGCGACGCAGATCGACTCGGCGTCGACCTCGAAGAAGCGGCGCAAGGTCTCGCGCGTCTCGCTGCGTCCGAAGCCGTCCGTGCCGAGCGCGTGCAGACCGTCGGGTAGCCAGGGAGCGATCGCCAGCGGCAGCGTCTTCACGTAGTCGCTGGCCGCCACGACCGGCCAGGGCTCGGCATCGAGGACCGCGCGCACGTAGGGCACGCGCGGCGTCTCCAGCGGATGCAGCATGTTCCAGCGCTCGACCCCGACGGCGTCGCGGCGCAGCTCGTTGTAGCTGGTGACGCTCCAGACGTCGGCGGCGACCCCGCGCGCGGCGAGCAGCTCCTGGCCGCGCAGCGCCTCCTCGAGGATCGACCCGCTGCCGAACAGGTGGATCCGCGGCCCCGTGCTGGGGTCGACGGCGGGCCGCACCTTGTAGAGCCCGCGCAGGATGCCTTCCTCGCTGCCCTCGGGCATCGCCGCCTGGACGTAGGGCTCGTTGGCCACCGTCAAGTAGTAGAACACGTCCTCGCGATCGACGTACATGCGCCGGATGCCGTCCTCGACGATCACGGCGATCTCGTAGGCGTACGCCGGATCGTAGGCGCGCAGGGTCGGCACCGCGCTGGCGAGGACGTGGCTGTGGCCGTCCTGGTGCTGCAGGCCCTCGCCGGCGAGTGTCGTCCGGCCGGCGGTGGCGCCGATCAGGAAGCCCTTGCCGCGCGCGTCGGCGTGCTGCCAGATCAGATCGCCGATGCGCTGGAAGCCGAACATCGAGTAGAAGAGGAAGAACGGGATGGTGTTGACGCCGTGCGCGGCGTACGCGGTGCCGGCGGCGCTGAACGAGGCCATGCCGCCGGCCTCGGTGATGCCTTCCTCGAGAAGCTGGCCGTCCACGGCTTCGCGGTAGAAGGCGACGATGTCCGAGTCGACCGGCTGGTAGCGCTGGCCCTGCTGCGAGTAGATGCCGAACTTGCGGAACAGCGAGTCCATGCCGAACGTGCGGGCCTCGTCGGGTACGATCGGGACGACCAGGCGGCCGACGTTCGGGTCGTTCATCAGGCGGCGCAGCAGACCGACCAGGACCTGCGTCGTCGCGACCTCGCGGCCGCTGGTCTCGTCGCGGAACTCGTCGAAGATCGCGCGGGGCAGGGCGGGCAGCGGCTGCGAGCGCACCATGCGCCGCGGCACCGGGCCGCCGAGTGCTGCGCGGCGCTCGCGCAGGTACTCGATCTCGTCGGTGTCGTCGGCCGGGCGATAGAACGGCACCTCGTCGAGATCGCGATCGCTGATCGGGATTCCGAGGCGGTCGCGGAAGTCGCGCAGGTCGGTCCCCTTCAGCTTCTTCGCCTGGTGGCTGAAGTTGCGGCCTTCGCCCGCGGCGCCGAGGCCGTAACCCTTGATGGTCTTGGCGAGCACCACCGTCGGCGCGCCGTTGTACTCGGTGGCGTTCCGGTAGGCGGCGTAGACCTTCTCCGGGTCGTGCCCGCCGCGACGCATCCTGCTCAGCTTGGCGTCCGTCAAGCCCTCGACGAGCTTCAGCACCTCCGGGTACTTGCCGAAGAAGTCCTTGCGGATCTCGTCGCCGGTCGAGACGACGTAGCGCTGGTACTGCCCGTCGACGACCTCGCCCATACGCCGCACCAGCAGCCCGCTCTCGTCGCGCGCCAGCAGCGGATCCCAGTCCTCGCCCCAGATCACCTTGACGACGTTCCACCCCGCGCCCCGGAAGGCCGCCTCGAGCTCCTGGATGATCTTGCCGTTGCCGCGCACCGGTCCGTCGAGGCGCTGGAGATTACAATTGACGACCCAGATCAGGTTGTCGAGGCGCTCGCGCGAGGCCAGCGTGATCGCGCCCATGCTCTCGGGCTCGTCCATCTCGCCGTCGCCGAGGAAGGCCCAGACTCGGCTCTTGGAGGTGTCGGCGAGGCCACGTGCGTGCAGGTAGCGGCTGAAGCGCGCCTGGTAGATCGAGGAGATCGCCGACAGGCCCATCGACACGGTCGGAAACTCCCAGAACCCGGGCATCAGCCAGGGGTGCGGATACGAGCTCAGGCCGCCGTCGGGTGCGAGCTCGCGGCGGAAGTTCTCGAGCTGGCGCTCGGACAGGCGTCCCTCGAGGAAGGCGCGCGCGTAGACGCCCGGTGCGGAGTGGCCCTGCAGGTAGACGAAGTCGCCGGCGCTGTCGGGCGTGTGCGCCCGGAAGAAGTGATTGAAGCCCACCTCGAGCAAGGTCGCGAGTGAGGCGTAGGTCGAGATGTGACCGCCGATGCCGCCCGAGTGCGTATTTGCCCGCACCACCATTGCCATCGCGTTCCAGCGCAGCTGGTTCTTGATACGGCGCTCGATGTCCCGATCACCGGGATAGACCGGCTGCGCTTCGGCGGGGATGGTGTTGACGTAGGGTGTGTTCGCCGTGAACGGCGTGATCACGCCGTGCCGCTGGCCGTGCTCGATCAGACGCGACAGCAGCAGGCGAGCTCGGTCTCCACCGGCGCTGCGGATCACCGTGGCGAACGATTCGATCCAGGCTTCGGTCTCCGACGGATTGCCGTCGGCCTGCGGCGCGATGTCCATACCCCGACCCTACCACGCACCCGCACCGGTCGGAATTTCGGCAACCGGCAACCCGCGGGCGCAGCGCGCGGCCGAGCGCGAGCGAGCCGGGGGAGGAGGCTCCGGCGCGGCTTTGCCGCGGTGGAGGAGGAGGGGGACAGAGTCCCCCTCAGTAATTAGAACCCGGCGTTCTTGTCGACGACGACGTCCTTGGCCGAGCGCGGCGTGATGTACTTGCCGGTGATCATGTCCTTGTAGCCCATGCCCGGACCGATCATCGGGTAGACGTGCGCGGTCTGGTCGGTGATGACCTCGAGGAAGGCCGGGCCCTCGAACTTGACGAACGCTTCCAGCGCGCCGCGCAGCTCGTCGCGCGTCGTCACGCGGCGGGCGAATCCGAAGCCGTCGGCCTCGGCGGCGCGCATGAAGTCCTTCTTGTGCAGCGTCTTGTCCGAGCCCGAGTAGCGGTTGGCGTAGAACAGATCCTGCCACTGCCGGACCATGCCGTCGCCGTAGTTGTTGAGCAGCAGAACCTTGACCGGGATGTCGTAGTTGGTGAGCGTCTCGAGCTCGCCCAGGTTCATGCGAATGCTGCCGTCGCCGTCGACGTCGATGACCAGCTTGCCGGGGTTGGCGAGCTGCGCGCCGATCGCCGCCGGCAAGCCGAAGCCCATCGTGCCCATGCTGCCGGAGGTGAGGAAGGTGCGCGGCTGGTGGAAGTCGAGGTACTGCGCTGCCCACATCTGGTGCTGGCCGACACCGGTCGAGACGATGGCGTCGCCGCCGGTGATCTCGTTCAGCACCGCGAGCACCTCCTCGGACTGCACCAGGTTCGACGCGCGGTTGAAGTCGAGCGGATGCTGCACCTTGAGCGCCCGCACGTGCTCGAGCCAGGGCGAGAAGTCCTTGCGGAAGCCCTTGCCGGCCCGCGTGAGCTGCGCGAGTCCGCGCTTCGCGTCACCGACATACGCCCAATCGACGCCCTTCACCTTGCCGATCTCGGAAGCGTCGACGTCGAGGTGCGCGATCTTCGCACCGGGCGCGAAGTCCTTCACCTTGCCCGCGACGCGATCGTCGAAGCGCGAGCCGACGGCGAACAGGAAGTCGCAGTCCTCGACGGCGTAGTTCGCATACGCGGTGCCGTGCATGCCGAGCAGGTGCAGTGACAGATCGCTCGACGTGTCCATCGCGCCGATGCCGAGCAGCGTCGTCACCACCGGAATGTGGAAGCGCTGCGCGAAGGCGCGCAGCTCGGCGGCGGCGTTGCCGTTGATCACGCCTCCGCCCGCATAGATCAGCGGACGCTCGCTCTCGCCGAGCATCTTGTAGAAGTCGCGCGCAACCGAGTCCGGCAGCGCCGCGCGATTGAGCGCGTGCTGGCGCTCGTCGTAGCCGCGCAGGCTGAGCAGGCCGCTGCCGCGGAAGACGCCCGGGCTGAGCTGTACGTCGCGCGGCACGTCGACCACCACCGGGCCCGGACGGCCGCTGCGCGCGAGCTCGAACGCGGTGCGGATGGTGGCTTCGATCTTGGTCTCGTCGGTGACCAGGAAGACGTGCTTCGCGCAGGCCGACATGATGTTGAAGACCGGCGCCTCCTGGAACGCGTCGGTACCCATGGCCGCGCGCGGCACCTGCCCGCAGATCAGAACGACGGGAATGGAGTCCGCGTGACAGTCGCGGATCGGCGTCACGCAGTTGGTCGCGCCCGGTCCGGAGGTGACGATGAACACGCCGACCTTGCCGCTCGCGCGCGCGTAGCCCGCCGCCATGAAGCCGGCACCCTGCTCGGTGGCGGGTACGACCAGCCGGAGCTCTTCGTCCTTTGGCCGGCTCGCGTTGTGGCGGAAGATCGCGTCGTAGGTCGGGAGGATCGCGCCGCCGCTGTAGCCGAAGACCGTGCTCACGCCCTCGTCGGCGAGGACCTGTACGATCATGTCGGCGCCGGTCATGGTGGTCCCCGCCAGGTGGTGTCGTTCGGCGCGCTTGGCTTCAGGAAGGCTGGTCATCGGATCCCCCGCTCTTTCGTCCTCATCTGCCTGATTTTGCTACCACTCCGCCTTCGGCCGCGCCACCGCGTCCGGCCCGCGCTTGCTCTCGTCGAGACTGCTTGCACGCCCGTGTTGGTGTGCCATCCATCCCGCGTGGATCGGCCTTCGTACGACGACGCGTGGATGGGCCTGGCGCTGGAGCAAGCGCGTCGGGCCGCTGCGGCCGGCGAGGTCCCGGTTGGGGCCGTCGTCGTCCTGGACGGCGAGCTGCTCGGGGAGGGGCACAACGCGCCGATCGGGCTCTGCGATCCGACCGCGCACGCCGAGGTCGTGGCGCTGCGGCGCGCCGCGCGCGCGCACGGTGCCTACCGCCTGCCCGGCGCCGTGCTGTACGCAACGGTCGAGCCCTGCGCGATGTGCCTGGGAGCCGCGTTGCACGCGCGCGTCGCACGCGTCGTCTACGGTGCCGCCGATGCGAAGGCCGGCGCCGCCGGCTCGGTCGTCGATCTGAGCGCGGTGCCCGCCTTCAACCACCACCTCGTGGTCGCCGGTGGCGTGCGCGCCGAGGAGTCCGCCGCCCTGCTGCGCGCGTTCTTCGCCGCGCGGCGGCCACGCGGCGCCCGGCGCGCACCGGCTGCCGCGGAAGACTCTTCCGGGGCGCAAACGGTTGCGAGCCGCACGGACGAGGGTTAGAGGACCGCGACCTGGAGAGGTGGCCGAGTCCGGTTGAAGGCGCACGACTCGAAATCGTGTGTGCCCCAAAAGGGCACCGTGGGTTCGAATCCCACCCTCTCCGTTCCTTCGTTCGTGGCAATGCCAGCTAGACGGGCGCGCGCTCGAACGGGTACTAAACGAGGACGCGAGCACGGATAGCGAGGAGGCGAGGCTTCGCCGAGCCGACGAGGCCCATCGGAGGAGCGCAGCCGAGCGCGCTTTGCGCGCCCGGCGAGCACCGCACGGGGGCAAAACCCAATGGAGAGGTGCCGGAGTGGTCGAACGGGCGCGACTGGAAATCGCGTGTACCCCAAAAGGGTACCGTGGGTTCGAATCCCACTCTCTCCGTCTCGAAAGGTTTTTGGGCGCTGGCAATTGCCCCCGCGACTCGCGTCCATTATCTACAGCGCCAAGCAAGTTCACGCGGGTGTAGCTCAGTTGGCTAGAGCGCAACCTTGCCAAGGTTGAGGTCGCCGGTTCGACCCCGGTCACCCGCTCTCCACTCCCCGCTCCGGCGGGATTGTGCGGAGCATTTCTCGCTAGCCTGCGCTTTGCGGGTCGTGTTAGGCGTCCGCCATGGCGTCGCACACGTTATTCGTCAGCAATTTCCCCTTCTCCACCACCGACGCCGAGCTGCGCGGCACGTTTGAAGCCATCGGCGCGATCAGCAGCGTCCGGATCATCGTCGACCGCGAGACCGGCCGCAGCCGAGGCTTCGCCTTCGTCGAATTCGTCGAGATCGGCGCGCTCGACGCCGCGATCGAACAGCTCAACGAGACCGAGTTTCGCGGCCGCCGGCTCGTCGTGAGCAAGGCGAGGGGGCGTGCCGCGGAGGGTATCGCGGCCGCGTCGGGGCCAGGCCCGGCGCAACCTGGTCGAGCGCCTGAGCCGTTGTCGCCCTTCCGCCACCGGATCGTGATCGACTGGAGCGACGAGGACGGCGCGTACACCGCGAGCGTCCCCGATCTCGGCGTTTCCGCGCACGCGGCCACGATCGAGTCCGCGCTTCGTCAAGTACAGACGCGCGCGCGCGGGTCGGCCGCGACCGCGGGGTGATGCTCGATTCGCGGAGCCACCGGCGGCGACCGCGAGTTGACATACCGCGTAATTTGCGTCAAGCGAGCCCGAAGACTGCGCGCTAGTGCGCGTGCGTGCGGGCAGGCGTGGCGATCACCAGCCGCTGCCGAGGTGGTTGTGTGGAAGAGGTGCAGCGTTCCCCACTGACGGGCAAACGGATCGGCTTCACCGGCCGCCTGCTGTCGTGTGATCGACGGCTGGCGAGGGCGCTCGTCCAGAGCGCAGGTGGGCGCGTCGCCCGCGGTCCGGCGCTGGACTACCTCGTTCTCGGCAACGGCGGCCGGGCGAGCGGCGACGCAGCCGAGCGGACGCTCACCGAAGCGCAATTCCTCAACCTGGTCTGCGCGGTGCCGAGCGAAGCACTGCCCGATCCCCCGGAGCTGACCGACCTGGTTCCGGCACGTCACGCGGCGCGCCTGTACCCGCGCGTGACCTGGGCGCGCCGCCAGAGCCTGGCACGCCGCGGCCTCCTCAAGCCGGTCGCGCTGGCCAACGGCATCGGCTACCGCTTCGGCGATCTGCGGGTCCTGCGGCAGGTCGACGAGATGCTCGCCGCGGGGCTCACGCTCGCACAAGTCGTCCACCGGCTCGCACCGGGGATGAAGGGACAGCTCGAGTTCCGCTTCCCGATGGCGGCGATCAAGCCGAAGCCGCGCCGGATCTCGGTCCGGCCAGACGCGGAATCCGCCGACTCCTGGTTCGACGTCGGGTTCTGGGCGGATCGCGATCGGTCGAGCTATCCGACGGCGATCGCCGCCTACCAGCGTGCACTCAAGATCGATCCCGGGCACGTGCCGTCGCTGATCAATCTCGGCAACATCTACTACGAGCTTGGCGAGTTCTCGCGTGCGCGCGAGATGTACGCGCGCGCGACCGGACTCGACTCGGAGAACCCACGCACGCACTTCAACCTCGGCAACGCCTGCGACGAGGTGGGCGACCTGCTGGGTGCCGCGCGCGCGTATCGCCGCGCGATCGCGCTGTGGCCGGGCTATGCCGATGCGCACTTCAACCTGGCCCTGGTCGCCGAGAAGCTCGGTAGCTGGGCCCTGGCGCGCAAGCACTGGGAGCGCTTTCTCGATCTGGAGCCGGGCAGCGAGTGGGCCGCGGTCGCACGCTCACATCTGGCAGATGCGCGACGAGCGGAGCCCACGCCGCGCAAGCCTGCGGCCGAGCGCGACCCCGGCTGAGGCGCGGTTCCTCGCTAGCGTCCGCGGAGGCAGTGTGGTAGCCGGTCGGGGCGCTGGCTTCGCCGCGCGCGCGATCCCACCAGGGCGGCGTACCCAAGTGGCTAAGGGAAAGGTCTGCAAAACCTTTATTCGTGAGTTCGATTCTCACCGCCGCCTCTCGCCCCGCTGCTGACGCGTTCTTGAGCGGCGGGCAGCAGCCGCGCCCGGTCATGACGACCCGGCTGCTGCTTTCGTGCGCAACTGCCCGGGAATTCGCTTGACCAGTCCGCACCGTCTCGGATAGGTCGGCGTTCGCCTGGTGCGGCCACAGCGCACATGACGCCGGAAGGATCTCGCTCGACCCTGGCCGGCGCTCCTGAACCTGAAATTCCACCGCGCCGCAGGGCGCCACGGACACCGTCGGGGGCGAGCGCTGACCGAGCCCTGACGTAAGCGAGAGTCGCGATGAGAAGAATGGTCGTAGGGCTTTCCACTCTGCTCCTTCTCGTCGCGAGCGCGAACGCTCGGGCGCAGGTACAGGATGCGGCGCAGCAGAAGTGCAGCGACGCCGTCGACCTGAACGCCGATGCGGTTGCCTGGGCACAGGCGGGCGAGATCGCGACCTGCTTCCGCAACGCGGCCAAGGGAACCCTGGGCAATCCCGCCGCGGCCGAGGCGTGCTTCAACGCCGACGCCAAGGGCAAGCTCGCCAAGAAGCGCGCGGTCGCGGTCGGCAAGGAGCTCAAGAGCTGCTCGCCGGCGAGCCTGCCGGGCTTCACGGTGCCGGAGCTCGGTGGTCCATACACCCAGCCCGCCTCGGCCGGAGTGTTCGACGCCGCCCTGCACGAGATCTACGCGGAGGCGACCAGCGCCAGCGCGGTGAAGGCCGAGACCACGCTGATGGTCGACGTCTACGGCAACCCGGTCGACGACGCGGTCCTGCTCGCTGCGAACAACTCGCCCGGCGCGAAGTGCCAGGTCGAGGTCACCAAGACGATCCAGAAGTGCGAGCGCGCCAGGCGCAAAGACTACAACAAGTGCGAGAAGACGAGCCTGAAGAACGGGCTCGGCAGCGAAGGCTTGCTCGAGACGACGTGCTTGACGACCGCCGGCGACCCGGCGACGGGGCAGGCTGATCCCAAGGGCAAGCTGCTCAAGCAGTGCGAGACCAAGATCGCCTCGGTCCTCGCGAAGAAGTGCTTCAACCAGAACCTCGACGTGCTCTTCCCCGGCGAGTGCACGGGCTCGGGCGCGGCGGGCTTCCCCGGCTGCGCGGTCGAGCGCATCGATTGCCGGCTCTGCCAGCAGCTCAACGAGTTCAACGGCCTGTCGCGCGACTGCGACCTGTTCGACGACGGCACGGCCAACGAGAGCTGCCGCGAGACCCTGCCGGTCTGCGGCGACGACATCCTCGATCAGCCGTCCGAGCAGTGTGACGACAGCAACACGGCGGGCGGCGACTGCTGCAGCTCGAGCTGCCAGTTCGAGACCACTGCCGCGGCCTGCGATCAGGCGCGCGTGGTGATCCAGACGCCGGACAACGGCATCTTCACGCTCGCCGCGACCGCGTCGGTCGCCGGCTACGTCGAGAACATCAACCTGAACAACGCGACGCTGACGGTGAACGGCGCGCCGGTCACCATCCAGCCGAACAAGACCTTCTCGACGGTCGTCAACCTGAACCAGGAGACGGTCTTCAATCCGATCCTCGCGAAGCTGATGCGGCTCGACGACGGCGAGGTCAGCAACGACCGCGTGGTCGTCATCGCGGGCGAGTCGATCGCCGAGGGCGATCCGTCGCCCGACGGGATCGGCATGCGCTTCAACGACAGCGGCCTCGATTCGATCGAGCCGGCGGTCGAGGCGCTGGTCGACATCGATCCGGCCGAGCTGATCGCGCCGGGCACCCTGGTGATCAACGACTTCTGCTACCTCCACTCGATCTTCGGCTGCATCGGCCGGGTCGACGTGACCATCAGCGGCACGCCGCCGCCGGCGATCTCTGGGTTCAACATCGACATGAACTCGATGACCAACTTCGTCGCCGGCGACATCTCGCTGAACAACCTGTTCGTCCGCGCCAACGTCGACGATGCGACGGGTGTGCCCCTGCACTGCGAGATCGACATCACGTCGAGCGTGGTGCAGCTGTTCGGCGACTACGCCCTGTCGCCGATGGCATCGCAGCCGACCCAGGTCGACGTGGCACAGATCGGCCTGGTCGACGTGGTGCTCGGTGGCTTCAACGACTCGACCAGCTGCAGCGGCTTGCTCGGCGGCCTAGTCGAGGCCCTGATCAATCTGTTCATCGGCGACATCCAGGATCTCTTCGAGCCGGCGCTCGAGAACTTCATCAACGTCGTCGACGGCAACGGCAACACGCCGATTGCCGGCGCGATCGAGACCGCGCTGACCGGCATCGACATCGCGGGCCCGATCGGCGGCGGCCTCGGAGTGGTCCTCGACACGCCGTTCACCGCGATCACCGAGGACAACGTCGGCATCAGCTTCAAGATCGACGCCGCCGCGACCGCCGCGACGCCGGATCCAGCAGCGCCGGATCTGACCGCGTCGTACCACGTCGAGGAGACGTTCCCGACCTTCGCTGCGACCACGCCCGAAGGCGGTCTGCCGTACGGTCTCGGCATCACGCTGTCGACGTCGGCATTCAACCAGCTCCTGCGCGCACAGATCGAGAGCGGCTTGCTGCGCAGCGAGCTGACCGCGATCGACCTCGGCGGCGGGCCGATTCCGCTCACCGCCGGGTTGCTGAGCGCGTTCTTTCCCGAGCTCACCGTAATTCCGCCCGCGACCCCGCTGGCGGTCCGCCTGGCACCCACGATCGCTCCGGCGCTGACCGGCGAGCTGGGACCGCTGGGTGAGCTGGCGGAGCTCAAGATCGCCCAGCTCCTCGCCGACGTGGTCGCCGATCCCAACAGCTCCGAGGAGACGGTGCTGGCGACGATTGCGGTCGACGCGCGCCTCGGCTTCGAGATGACGTTCGCGGCGGGCGCGATCTCGCTGACCATCACGCCGCCCGGGCCGGCCGAGCTGACCATCGCCCTGCTGGGCAATCCGCTCAGCATCGACGAGGCGGCGGTGCAGTCGCTGCTGCCGGCGATCCTCGGGCCGCTGCTGCCGACGCTGGCGGACGCGCTCGGCAGCATTCCCCTGCCGGAGTTCTTCGGGCTCAACCTGGAGGGCGTCGACGTGTCGCGTATCGGTCAGCACATGGGGATCTTTGCCAACTTGACGCCCGCGCCCTGAGCGAAGCTGCATCCGGGGGAGCACGCGCAGTGCCCCCCGGATGCGCCGCGCAGGCCCGACGACAGGCGGTTCGGTAGCGCACCTCCGGCCGCCCCGGGTATAGTGCCGGGGTGCACAAACCGCTCTGGATCGACGAGGCCACTGGTCTCGACAAGCTGATCGCCGAGCTCGAAGGCGAGCCCGTCTACGGGCTCGATACCGAGTTCCACCGCGAACGGACCTACTTCCCACACCTGGCACTGATCCAGATCTCGTGGGCCTCCGGGATCGCCGTGGTCGACCCGATCGCGGTCGACGTGGCTCCGCTGGCGCGCCTGCTCGACGGCCCGGGTCTGATGATCTGTCATGCCGCGGAGCAGGACCTCGAGGTGTTGCGGCTGGCTTGCGGCACGCGACCGAGCCGTCTGTTCGACACCCAGGTCGCGGCCGCGTTCATCGGCCTCGGCTTCGCCTCGCTGTCTCGTCTGGTCACCGCGCTCACCGGCGCGACCCTGGCAAAGGGCGATCGCCTCACCGACTGGACGCGGCGACCACTCGACGAAAGCCAGATCACCTATGCGGCGGCCGACGTCGAGCATCTGCTCGATCTCCACACCAAGCTCTGCGACCGAGCGCGCGAGAGCGGTACGTATTCTTGGATCGAGGAGGAGTGCGAGTATCTGCGGAATCGCGCGACCGGGACGGCCGAGGTGGAGACCGCCTGGTGGCGCATCAAGGGCAGTCGAACCCTGCGCGGCAAGTCGCGCGGCGTCGCGCAGGAGGTCGCGGCCTGGCGCGAGCGCCTCGCGATGGCGCGCGACATCCCGCCGCGCTTCGTGCTCCCAGATCTCGCCATGGCGGGCATCGTGCAGCGCCCACCGGTCACGCGTGAGCAGCTCGCGACGGTGCGCGGGCTCGAGCAGCGTCACGTGCGCGGCAGCACCGCGGACGAGATCTTCGCCGCGATCGAGCGCGGTGCCGCGCTGGACGCGCGCGACCTGCGTCTGCCTGCGCGCGGTGAGCCGCCCGTGGACGAAGACGCCGGGCCAGGCGTTGCGCTCGGGCTGGCGCTGGTCGCGCACATCGCGGCACAACGGCAAATGGAGCCTTCGCTGCTCGCGAACCGGGCCGACGTCCAGGCGCTCGCAGCGGGTAGGGCGTCCGGTCGGCTCTCGACCGGCTGGCGCGCCGAGCTCGCGGGCAGCGCGCTGCGGCGGCTCTTTGCGGGCGAGGCGGCGCTCGCGGGCGACGGGCGCGGCGGGGTGCGCATCCTCGACGTCGCACCGGCTGCCGATCAGGCCGAGGCCGGTAAAGACTGACGGCTCACCCTACCGGGGTGGTGGAATCGGTAGACACAGGGGACTTAAAAGACGGATATTGCGATTGATGCGTAGAGATCAAAGCGAACACGTAGGCACACGACGGCATATCGCCTTGGAGCTTCGTCAAACACGTGGCTCCAGACATCACGTCCGATCCGCCCTTATCCGAAACGAACGGACACAGCTTTGGACACAGATGGCTTACGGCGGTTTTGGCGACCTGGCGCGCGCGAACGATCAGGGAGTGCAGGCGAGCATTGGCGCTGCCGATCACTCTCTCGAGGGGCCCTGTGGCCCATGTCAGGGCGTCTCGACGGGCCGCGGCCGAGGGACGGTACCTCCCCCCAGGCCCCGCGGGTGCGCCGCATGGTCGGCTACGGACGACTCGATGGGCTCGTCGCGTCGGAGGCGCTGGCTCGGCTCTACGACAGCACGCGACTGTTCGTGAATTTCTTCCAGCCGTCGTTCAAACTGCGGAGCAAGGAACGGGTCGGCGCGAGGGTGCGCAAGCACTACCACGCACCGGCAACGCCGTGCTCGCGCCTGCTCGCGTCCGAGCATGTGGCCGAAGACTCGAAGGAGCGCCTGCGTGCCGTTCTCGCGACGCTCGATCCGCTCCGGCTTCTCGACGAGATCCGAACCATGCAGCACCACATCGTGGAGCTCGGTGCAGGGCACGCCGATCACGTGCCGCTCCGCCGAGACCTCGATCTCGACCAATTCATGGCGAGCCTGTCGACCGCGTGGAGGGCGGGGGAGGTTCGGGCGACCCACCGGCCGACGGACAGGGCAAAGCCAACCGGCGTCCGCTACTGGCGTACGCGCAAGGATCCCTTCGAGGATGTCTGGCCCAAGGTGCTGGTGTGGCTGGAGACCGAACCCACGCGCACGGCGAAGGACTTCCTCGAACGGCTCCGAGGCGACAACTCTGGTCCGATCCAAGAGGCGCAGCTCCGGACGCTGCAGCGCCGCGTGAAGGCCTGGCGGCGAGCGGCGGCTCAGCGACTCGTGTTCTCCCCTCCGACGCGCCCTGAACCTCCCCCGCCTTGATGGACACCCTAGAAGGCGCGACAAGGCGCCAGGAGTGATCCATGCGGAAGCGGAGGAGAAGGTCGTTTACGGCGGGGTTCAAGCAGGAGGCGGTGCGCCTCTGCGAGGTGGGTGATCGGACGATTGCGCAGGTGGCGAAGGATCTGGATCTGACAGAGACGGCGCTGCGGGAGTGGGTGAAGCGCGTGGAAGTGGACGCGGGCAAGGGGCCGGTCGGTGCGCTGACGACTGAAGAGCGCGAGGAGCTGAGGCGGCTGCGGCGCGAGAACAAGCGGCTGCAGATGGAGCGTGAAATTTTAAAAAAAGCCGCGGCCTTCTTCGCGAAGGAGAACACGTGAGGTTCGTGTTCATCCATGCGGAGAGGGCGCTGTACCCTGTGCTCGTGCTCTGTTCGGTACTGGAGGTGTCGCGCAGCGGCTACCACGCCTGGATTGACCGCGCTCGATCAGCGCGAACGATGGCGGACGCGCGGCTCGCCGTCGAGATCGGGGTCGCGCACAAGCGTAGCCGCAAGACGTACGGGAGCCCACGCGTGCATCGGGAGCTGCGCGCGGGGGGGTCGCGTAGGCCGGAAGCGGATCGAGCGGCTGATGCGCGAGGAGCGGCATCCAGGCACAGAGGAAGCGGCGTTTCCGCCGTACGACCGACTCGAACCACGCGAATCCGATCGCGCCCAACATCCTCGGTCGCGAGTTCGACGTGAAGGCTGCGAACGCGGTCTGGGTAACCGATGTGACCTGCGTCTGGACGCTGTACCGCGATCGCGTTCGACCCCGCGTGAGGAGGCGCGATGCCGTCCGGATCACGGACCGAGTCGATGTCAGGGTTGTGCACGTTGGCGGGGCCGAGGCGAACTCGCGCGTTACAAGAAGTGCTTCGACAACAGCCCTTGGACAAATATCAGCAAGCTGTTCGTCGACGCCAGGGTGATCTTGCCCCAATCCGCATGGAGCGCGTCGTTTCGGTATGTGAGCGAAATATTGGCGATGCGGAGGTCAGCGCCCCTGAGAACACCAGCCTCCTTCAACTTCTCTACAACCTGCGAGAGCTTGAGCCTCTCGCTCACGCCTGCGAACCGTTGACCCATCTGTCGAATCGTATCCTCGAAGGCCGCCGCCACTAGCACCGCGCCCACGTTGATTGCGTCGTCACCTGATCGCGAAAGCGCTTCCTGAGCCAGCCCTAGAAGGTCGCTCAGCACTTCGCCCGCGACGGCGACCCGAAGATCACCGATCAATCCGGACTCGATCTCAGCGCGCATGGACCTGAGCATTCCGACGCACAGATCGACGGCATCGGTCTTCGCGACCGGTGTGCGTATCTTCTCGTTCAACACGGCGTCGAGCTGACGCACCTGAGGTGAATTTGCTCCGTGTAGGAGCACGGCGATCGTCAACGTTCCGGTGAATCGCTCGTACAGACCCGCAACGTCGTCGGGCCTCATCGCTAGCAGGGCATCGATTCGAGTGATCAGACCAGTCGCGTTCAATTGCACCATATCTTGGTCTAGTCGTTCATGACTGGCGTGAAATTTCGATGCGATTGTCAACGACGGTAGATCGCGCGAGACGCGGGCTTCAATTCCACGCCCCTCGCGCACGCTCGATCCCGCGCCTGATCGCGGCCTCGATTCGCGCCCCTCGTCGTTGAAATCCCAACTCGATCATCACCTGGCGCACGATCTCGTCGTCCGTCATGAGCCGACCATCTGACTGCACCCAGTGCACCAGTGAAACCAGCTCTTCCTCACTGTATTCTTCGATCGACTGCCGTCGTGGGATCGACGGCCGCGATGCTCGAACGCCCGGTGGTGGCATGACCGTCGTCGACGTATCGGGCGGCGACGACGCGACGGGCTGACCGGGACGCTCGCACATTTGTACCGCCTTCTCGTAGGCACGTGCCGCCCGTTCGATCTCGTCCTCGCGTCTGAGGAACCAGTCCGTCGACCAGATGCGGTGAAACCGCCACCCGAGAGCTTCCAGTTGCTGCTGTCGTAACCGGTCTCGGTCACGAGCCGTTGGGGCAGTATGGTATGACGCTCCGTCGCACTCGATCGCGAGCACCAGCCGTCCGGGCTCGTCCGGGTGCTGTGCCACGAGGTCGATGCGGAACCTCGATGCACCCCACTGCCCCAGCAGCGGGATACCCCGCGCGGTGAGTGCGTCGTAGACCGACGCCTCGAAGTGGTTCATCGGGACGCCGCCTGCGATGCCCCGATCGCCGAGGCTGCGCCCGGAAGACGCGGCGAACTCCAAGTACCGGCGCAGCAATTCAACGCCCTTCGCCGATGAGCGACCCGGATCCATGTCGAGGTGGCCGAACGAGGACACCACCGTCATCCGGCGCCGAGCGCGCGTGATCGCGACGTTGAGCCGTCGCTCGCCGCCTTCCTGCAGGAGCGGCCCGAACCGGTAGGGTAGCTTCCCGTTGCGGTCCTTGCCGTACCCGATCGACAGGATGATTGCGTCGCGCTCGTCGCCCTGAACGCGCTCCAGGTTCTTCACGAAGAAGCGCTCGTCCCGAGACTCGTCGAGAAACGCCGCGAGATGCGGATCCGCTTCGACCGCCGCGTCGAGGGCGGCGACGATCCGATCTTGGTGCCGGATGCCCATCGTGATCACGCCGAGCGTCTCGGACGGCCTGGAACGAGCGTGCTCGACCACCAGGTCAACGACCCTGCGGACCTCCTCGCTCACGCTGTCCTCGTCACCATCCCGCGACACAGCCTGCTCTACGACCACGTGCGATACGGCCAGACCCACGCCGGGCCCCGGGAAGGTGATGAGCCGATCGCCGTAGATGTGCCGGTTCGAGAACGCGATCAACGACTCGTCGCGGCTACGGTAGTGCCACTCCAACGGCCACGGGTCGAGAAACGTGCACATCGAGTCGAGGATGCTCTCGAACCCGGTCGTCGTGAGCTGGGACGCTTGCTCGTCCGCCTCGTCACCGTCCTCGACGTCACCGGCGAAGAACGTCGTGGGTGGCAGCTGGTGCTGATCTCCGGCGACGATGGTCTTGCGCCCCCGCAGGAGCGCACAAACCGCGTCCTCGGGCAGGACCTGGCTCGCCTCGTCGAACAGCACCAGGTCGAAGTGCGGTGCTGCGGGAAGCAGTTCGGCGACAGACAGAGGGCTCACCATCCAGCAGGGCCGCAGGGCGGTGACGACGTCGGGCGCCTGGGTGACGGTCGTCCGGAGCGGAAGGTGCCGCTTCTTCTTGCTCGCTTCGTTCCGGATCAGTTGCGCCTGGTCCGGATGCTTGTTCATGCGCTCGACGACGCACTGCGCATGTGCTCGACGCACCCTGGCTGCGGTGATGGCCAACCGTTCACGATCGAGCCGCCGGAACTCGTCGGCCGTGCTGTCGTGCGACCGCCCATTGAACGAAGCGAGATCGGGATCCTCGGCCCGCACCTGATCCAGGCAGGAAGAGAACCACGCGTGGTCAAATCGTTCGACCCACGCCGCGACTGTCGTCGGTGCCTGCTTCAGCTCCGCAAGCAGCGGTTGCAGCGTCATGGACGTCAGCTCGTGCCGAAGGGCGAAAACCCGAGGCAGCTTGGCGGGCGTGGTGCGGTCGGCGGCAAGCGACCCGACGGCCCCTTGGAGCGCGTCGAAAGCCATCGATGGCAGGTCGGGACGAGCCACGATCTTCGCGAGCGCTGCTAGGTCGGCCACGACCATGCCGAGACCGTCACGCAGCTTCGCGCTGTCGCTCGCACGAGGTCTTTCGCTCGGGCCGGTGTCCTCACGCCATCGGCGAAGGTGCCCGAGGGCCTCCTCGATCTCACGGCGCAGCTGGGTGGCTGACGCCTTCTGGTCGGTACGGACTTCGAGCGCGCGCCTCCGCGCGGCTCGATAGGTCGAACTCGTCAGCCACGCCCACGCAGCACCGATTCGGGTCCGGGCCGGGTGAAGCGCTGCCAGCAGCGTGTCCAAGTCCTCGTCGAACACCTCGGGCCGAAACCAGGACAGCGTCGTGTTGACCTCCTCGGCCAGCTTCAGCGTGGAACCGGCGGCGTCGAGCGTCGCGGGGACCGGCAATCCGGTGTCGCGCGCGAGCTTCTCGAACCCCTCCCGGAGAGCTGGGATTGATTCGTCGGCCAGCCTCGTCACCAGGTCGAGTCCTTCGAGTGCCGCCTGCCCGTTCGCCAGCTCCACGTCGTTCCACGGCGAGGACGAGGTACCGAGCAGCAGCTCTCCCACTTCAACAGCATCTTCGAGCTTTAGCCGCGCACGTTGCGCCAGGTCGGCGTCGAGCCGCTGGAGATCTGCTCCTCGCCACCGTGTCCGTGTCGTGACCGACGGCATGGCGAGGAGACGGCCCTGGAGCTGGTACGCGCTCAGCGCGGACGGGGATCGCGGCGCGTGCAAGCGGGCCACGTGGTCGTTCAGCTTCGCTCGGCACTGCTCAAGGCGTCCGTGCAGCGCGTCGCTGTCAACGACAGCCGCGTCGCGCACGTGGTCGAGGCTTTCTGCGAACTTTGCCATCACCTCGCGCCGCGAAAGCTCAGCGCCATGCAGGTCGAGCGCGAGGTGACCGAGCCCTGCCTGTTCCAGCCGCTTCAGCACGACCTCTAGCGCAGCCCGTTTCTGCGCGACGAACAGCACGCGCTTACCACTCGCAGCCAGCGCGGCGATGACGTTCGCGATCGTCTGAGACTTACCCGTGCCCGGCGGCCCCTGGATCACGCCGTCGGAACCGTTCAACGCGGCCGCCACAACCCGCTGCTGGCTGGAGTCCGCATCGAGGATCAGGAACTCATCGTCGGGGTGAACTCGATCGAGATCGCGAGGGTCACCCAGTCCACCGCGCTGGCCGAGGTCAGTTCGCGCCCCCGCGTCACCCGCGAGACTGGCGATCAGGTCATGGTCGACCATCACGTCGCCGCACTGCTCCAGATCGCGCACCATCGCCATCTTGTGAAAGGAGAAGTTGCCGAGGATGATGCCGGACTTGACGGCGAAGTCCGGAACCGTCGCAGCTGCCTGGGTGAGGCGCCGATAGATCCCTTCGAGATCCGGCCCACCCCCATCGTCATCCCGATCGCTCCCGTTGAGCAGCGACTCCTCAGCTACTGGACAGCGGTGGACGGTACGCAGAACGTGTAGCAGGACGGGATTCGCCTTGATCGAGCCGGTCGTTCTCAGGGTCACACGCGTGTTCCGGAGGCGCTTGTCGACGGCAACAGGCAGCAGCACGACCGGCGCGTCGGGCGGTCGCCCGCCGTCGTCCGACTTCCAGGTGACGAGCCCGCATGCGAGGTACAACGTTTCGAGGTTCCGCTCCTCGCGGTTGGCGAGCGCGCGGCGGTGGATCTCGATCACCTGCGCAGCGATGCGGTCCGCGTCACCCTCTGGAAGCAGCCGTTCCAGGCCAATGGCCGACCCGGCAAACAGCTCTTGCAACGCGGTCGGGTCGGCCGCGCTCAGATCGAGAGTTCCCCTCTTGAGCGGGCGAAAGAAGAGGAGGTTGTTGCGGCGCGAGAGGTCGATGAGGCGCTTGATCCAGTTTTGGCGCGCACCGTCGACGATCGCGCGGCGCTCCGGGTTCGAGTTCGTGGTGGCAGGCACAGGAGGCTCCGGTCAGGCATCTACTTGCCGAAACCGCCACACCGCTGTCCAGCGAGAGGACTACCTTGCTCGCAGAAAGGCAAACTTTTCGTTAGGTGCCTCGTGTTGTGGCCTACCACTACGCGTGTCCCAGGTGCGGGACGGAGTTCGAACTTCGCAAGAGAACAACGATCTCAAAGCGCACCTGCCCGCATTGTGCACGCCCGATCACGCCAGCAGACGTAGACACTTACACGCCAGCTGTTGTCCGCGAAATGCGCAGGCGCCAAGCAGAGGACGAGCAGCGGCGACGCGAGGAGGCCGCGCGAATCGCTGCCGAGCGAATGCGCGAGGCGCAACGCGTGGCTGAGCTACACGCCCTGGAGGCGGAAGAGCGTCGACGGTGGTTGGAAGAACGTCGTCGCGCGCGAGTCGAGTGGATCACACGCAGTTTCGGCGTCTCTTGGGACAGTGCCGAGCTTAGCTGGCTCTACGTCCTGATCGTGATCGGCATCCTCGGCATCTACTTTTACAAGACCACGCCAGCTTCTCCGTGAGGCCCCACCGGGCGGTTTCACCGCAATGATCACCGCAATGATCACCGGAACGATCGGGGTGACCATGGTGCGCGCCGGCATCCCCGACAGCATCGCGATGAAGCTCTCGGGGCACAAAACCAGGGCAGTCTTCGACCGCTATGCCATTGTGTCGGACCTGGATCTTCGGGACGCTGCGAAGCGGCTCAGCGCTTTCCGCCCACGAACGGACACAGTTTCAGACACAATTGACCATTCTCAGCTCGATGGAGCGCACCTAACTCATTGAGTTAACTCTGTACCGGGGTGGTGGAATCGGTAGACACAGGGGACTTAAAATCCCCTGACCGGCAACGGTCGTGCGGGTTCGAGTCCCGCCCCCGGTACTGAAAGGGCGCTTTCGACGGCCCCCGTCGCCCGGCGCCCCCTGACGATTGCGGGTTGAGCACCGCGGCCCGTTGTGTTCCCATGGGGGTGCGGCAAGAAGTCCGCCCAGCCACCGCGACTGCCAGCGGAAGTCTGTGTCCGGCGATCATCGTGGGCCTCGTTGTCCGCGGACGCCGCTACCCACATCAGGGTACCTCATTCGAGGCATGAGACTTTCTGGCCGCCCCCTTTCTTGTGGGACTGACGCGTCGCGTTAAGCTCTCACACAGGGAGTGACCATGAAGGAAACCATCCTCCACGATACCGCCCTGCGCGCCGAAGGCGCCCTGGATCCGGCGAAAGTCCGGTCCTCGGCGATCCTGTCCCGGCGCTGGATGGGCCGCCGCGCCAGGCGGGCCGCCCTCGCGGCGACGCTCGGCGGGTCGCTCGCGGTGCTCCTCTCACCCGTCCTGCTGTCCAAGCACGGTGGCTGTCCGAAGAGCAAGGCGGCGAAGCCAGCTCTGACGCGCGCGAACGACACGGCCGGCGAGTCCGCCGACGCCCTGGCGGATGCGCTGTCGTCCGCCGAGACCCGGACCAAGCTCTTTGCCGCGGTATCACAGTGCCGAGCGTCGCTGAGCGAGCGCCAGCGCTGGCGCATCGTCGACGCGATCCACCAGGAAGCGGAGCGGCATGGCTACGACCCGCTGTTCGTGATGGCGATGGTGGAGGTCGAGAGCACCTGTTCACCGACCGCCAACAGCTCACGTGGTGCGGTCGGCCTGACGCAGATCAAGCCGTCGACGGCGCGCGAGGTCGCGAAGGACCTGGGCGTGCCGTGGGGCGGACGCAGCTCGCTCGTGCAGCCGATGATGAACGTGCGCCTGGGGCTCAGCTATCTGGCGCAGCTCGAGGAGAAGTTCGGCGATCCGTACGTCGCGATCGCGGCCTACAACCTCGGACCGGGCAAGGTGTCGGGGATGTCGCGCCAGCACGCGCGGGGCGCGCGCTACGTGAGGAAGATCCTCGCACGCTACGAAGGGCTGCTGGTCGAGCACGCCGCGTGATCCCTCGAGGGCGATTCCCTCAAAGCAGCTCCACGCCATCACCCACCGCCACCGTCCCGGGCTCGACCACGCGCGCGTAGGAGCCGAGGCATTGCCGCGCCTCGCGCACCAGGACGCGCATGATGCGCGGGTCCTTCGCCAGCTCGGCGAAGGGCAGGGTGGTCATCACGCAGCGCATGCAGTCGATCGTCACCTCGGCGGTCATCCCTCCGATGCGCAGCCGCCTTCCAGGCCACGCGGTTTCGGGGAAGCCGGGCTCGGCGTCGGGCAGCGCGAGGAGAAAGTTCGGCCGGAAGCGGCGCGCGTCGATCTGCGAGTCCGGTGCGAGTGCCGCCAGCCGGGCCAGCGACGTCTCGCTGAGCAGCAGCAGCGGGAAGGCGTCGAAGTAGGTGCCCGGCGGCGACTCGAACTCGTAGATCTCGGGCGGCATGCCAGACAGGTCCGGCAGCGGCTCACCCGGCTCGAGAGCGAAGGTCGCACGCAGCTCCTGCTCGAGGTCGTCGTGCGTCGGCAGCCCGCGCCGGTAGTGGTCGAGCTGGTCGGCCGGCTGCAGCGGCCACAGCGTGACCGGCTTGCCGAGCGCGCCGCTCAGCCGCGCGTTCGCGTCGGCAGCGTCGCTGCGCAGGCTACTGCCGTCGGGTAGCCGCATCTCGACGTCGCCGCCGTGGCTCGCGCTGGGCTCGGCGAGATAGCGCGCAGCGCAACGCATCAGCTCGGGGATCTTCTTCGCGCCGCGGATGCCGCCGCGCTCCTCGTCCCGCACCGCCCAGCCGCGGTCGCCGGGCAGACCGAGCGCGCCGACGTGGCTCGTCGCGAGCCGTTCGCCCTGCATCGACTTGACCGGATACCGCCAGATCTCGGTGACGCTGCCGACACGCATCGCTGGTCTCCTTGGTGCGCGTTGCGAGCGCGCCGTCCGTACCACTGCCGCGCGACGCGGTCTCACGTTGACCACGCGCCGGGCTGCACCTACCATGGTCGCGTCGTCTTCGTAACGGCGGCCGTGAGACCCTCGATCGATGCCCGTCTGCGGCAACCTCGCCATGTCCGGCCGGCTCCTCATCCTCAACTCGATACTGCTGCTCGGGCTGGCGTCGTTCCCGGCGATCGGCTTGCTGCTGACCTACGTGGTGGGCCCCTCGCCCGGGCCTGAGTGGGCCGTGCTGCTGGTGGTCAGCAGCCTTGGCTCGCTGACCGCGACCCTGCTCGCACGCCGCGCCGGGTGGTCGGAAGTCCTGGCCGGTGACGAGACGGCTGCGGGCGGCGCCGCCGACGATCGCCTCGCCGGCTCGTCGGGTTGGATTCTCGGCTTGCTCGCGGTTCTGGCGTTCCTGCCCATGGTGGTCGCCGTGCTGGGGTCGCCGCGGGTGCAGATCTCGCACCACGGTTACTTCCACTCGGCGTACGTGTACCAGGTGATTGCCGGCCACGTGCCGCCCGAGAACGTGACCCTGCCCGGTCATGCATCGAATACCTACTGGCCGTACCACGCGCTGCTCGCGGCGATCGTCGAGCTGTTCGCAGTCCCGGCACCGCTCGCGTCGGCGGCGCTCAACCTGATTCTGCTCGCGGGTAGCGTCGGCTGGAGTGCGGCGATCGTGCGCGAGCTCTACGGTCCCGCCCGTCGCGGACTCGGCGTCCTGCTCGCCGTGTTCGGACTGTTCGGCGCCAACCTGTTCGGCGGGCTGTACTGGCTCCTGTTCGCCGCTGCCGGGATGCCGCTCGAGCCGCGCACGATGGTGCTGCTGGGCGACGTGCGCCTGAGCACCTTGCTGGCGAAGTTTGCCAACTACACCGGCGCGGCGCTCGGCGTGTACTTCTACCTGTTCGTGATCCTGATTGCGGTCCGTCTGCTGCGCGGGCGGGTGCGCGGCTTCGACCTGCTGCTGGCCGCCATGGCGTTGCTCGGTGCCTTCGCCCTGCACTCGATCACCGGTGCGTTCATGGCAGCGGGCTTCGTTCCGGCCCTGGCCTGCGCGGCGCTGGCTGCGCGCTGGGGTACCAGCGCATGGTCGGGCGAGGTCTCGCCACGCCGGCTTGGCTCGCTGTTGCGCGATCGCTTCGCGTCCCGCGCGGCACGCGGTCGGCTCGTGCTGGCGGCGGCTGCGCTGCTGCTGCTCGGCCTGCCGGTACTGGCGTTCATGGCCAACGCTTCGAGCGAGTTTCCAACACCACCCACGCTCGGCCTGCCCGACGCGTATGCGCTGTCGGTGGTGGCGACCAGCTACCCGCTGCTGCCGTTCTTCTGCGTGGGAGTCGCACAGGCGATTCGCCGCCGCGATGCGCGGCTGCTGTTCCTCGCCCTGGTCTGCCTCGGAGGCTACGCTCTGGCGAGCGTGCTCTCGATCTCGGGCAGGAACGAATACAAGTTCATCTACCTCGGCTCGGTCGGCCTCTGTCTGGTCGCCCTCGGACCGATCACCGAACTGCTCCGCGATCGTCGCCCGGGGTTCCGTCGCATACTCGCCGGCGTGGCCTGGGTCGCGCTGTTGCTGCCATGTCTGAACCTGGCGCTATTCGGTGTCGCGCAACTCCGTGGGCCGCTGTTCGCCGACCAGACCTTCGCCTACGAAGGCCGACACGTCACCGCGGAGCCGCAGCCAGCGCTGATGCCGGGAACCGGCCTCGAGTACACGGATCTCTTCATGTGGATCCGCGGCCACACCCCGCTCGACACGGTCGTCGTGGTGCCGCTGATCCAGCGCGACCGGAGCGTGCTCTACGTGCTGTCGGAGCGCGTTCCGTACGTCGTCGACGGCATGCACTACAACCGCGGGCTCCCGGACTACGAACGGCGTGCGTCCCAGGTCGAGGCGCTCTATGGGTGGCAGGCCACGCGCGAGCAGCGCGCGCGGGCGCTGCAGGAGATCGCGCTGGCGCTGCCGGGGCGGCCGCTGGTGGTCGTCTATCCGCGGCACTTCGAGAAGCGGTTCGACCCGGCGCTGCTCGGTCTCGAGCGCGTACACGAGGGCGTGGCAGCCGATCTGTACGTCTTTCCGCGCAGCGTGCGCGCGGAGCCGTCCGCATGACGACCACGGCGCGCGACGGCGAAGCTATCTACCGCATCCCGTTCAATCGTTCGACGATCGTCGGCCGCGAGCTCGACTACATCGCGCAGGCGATGCGGATCGGACAGATTGCCGGTGACCAGGCATTCACCAGGCAGTGTCACGAGCTTCTCGAGCGCACGCTCGGGGTCCGGAAGGCGTTGCTGACCACGTCGTGCACGCACGCGCTCGAGATGGCCGCGCTGCTGCTCGACATCGCGCCGGGGGACGAGGTGATCGTGCCGTCGTTCACCTTCGTCTCGACCGTCAACGCCTTCGTCCTGCGCGGCGCGCGCCCGCGTTTCATCGACGTGCGCGCCGACACGCTGAACCTCGACGAGTCGCGGCTCGAGAGCCTGATCGGGCCGCGCACGCGCGCGGTGGTTCCGGTGCACTATGCCGGTGTCGGCTGCGAGATGGACGGCATTCTCGAGATCGCGGACCGGCACGGGCTCGAGGTGATCGAGGACAACGCGCACGGCTTGTTCGGCAAGTACCGCGGCCGCTGGCTCGGCACGTTCGGCGGGCTCGCGGCGCAGAGCTTTCACGAGACCAAGAACGTCACCTGCGGCGAGGGCGGCGCGCTGCTGATCAACGACGAGCGCTACGTGGCGCGCGCCGAGATCGTGCGCGAGAAGGGCACCGACCGCAGCCGCTTCTTCCGCGGCGAGGTCGATCGCTACGGCTGGGTCGATGTCGGGTCGAGCTACCTGATGTCCGACGTGCTGGCGGCGTTCCTGTACGGCCAGCTCGCGGAGTGGCCGCGCATCCAGCAGCGGCGCGCACAGCTCTGGTCGCGTTACGACGGCGCGCTGGCCCGCTGGGCTGGCGCGCACGGCGTGCGTACGCCGATCATCCCCGAAGGCTGCGAGCAGGCGTACCACATGTACTATCTGCTGCTGCCGTCGCTGGCGGTGCGCTCACGCCTGATCGCCCACTTGAAGGCGCGCGGCATCCTCGCCGTCTTCCACTACCTGCCGCTGCACCTGTCGCCGATGGGACGCAAGCTCGGCGGCGCGGCCGGTGATTGTCCGGTGGCTGAAGACGTCAGCGAGCGTCTGCTACGGTTGCCCATGTATGTCGGTCTCGGCGACGTGGAGCAGGACGAGGTGATCGCAGCGCTCGAGGAGTTCCGCGCGTGGTGAGGACGCCACAGCAGCCGCTGGTCGAGCGTCTGGCCTGGGACTCGGAGTTCTTCGGGCGCGCCATCGGCCGTGCGCGTACCGGCACGCTCGATCAGTCGAGCGCGGCCCAGCTCGTCGGCGAGGCGACCGAGGCGGGACTCGAGTGCGTCTACTTCTTCGCGGCGTCCGACGACTTCGCCAGCGTCGTCGCAGCCGAGGAGCGTGGCTTTCACCTGGTCGACGTGCGCATCGTGCTCGAGCGCGCAGCCGACCTGGCGATCGCCGCGCGCGGCGACGAGACAGTGTTCGCCATCGAGGCGGCACGCGCGGAAGAGCTGCCGCGGCTGGAGGAGATCGCGGCCCAGATCGCGCGCCTGAGCCGCTATGCCGCCGATCCACGATTCAGCATGGCGGACACCGAGCGGCTGTACCGGGCGTGGATCGACAACGCGTACCGTGGCTACGCCGACGCGGTTCTGGTGGCGCGCGAGGAGACGGGCGGTGCTGCGCTGGGCTTCATGTGCCCCAAGATGCACGGCGAGCTGTGCGACGTGCAGCTGGTCGGCGTCGCCGCCGAGCAGCGCCAGCGCAAGGTCGGTCGCGCGCTGATCGAAGCGGGCATCGGCTGGGCGCGCGAGCACGGCGCCAGTCGACTGCAGGTGGTCACCCAGGGTCGGAACGTGGCCGCGCAGCGCCTCTACCAGCAGCTTGCTTTCCTCACCACCGAGGTCAAGCTCTGCTACCACCTCTGGCTGCCGCGCGTCGCGCGCTGAGCAGCCCGGGCGCCGCCGCGGCTAGGAGGTCGACTCGAGACTCGGAACCCGCGCGCAGCGCGGCCGAGCGCGAGCGAGCCGGGGTGAGGAAGCTTCGCGCGGCTCTGCCGCGTGGAAGAGGGGGACAGAGTCCCCCTCGTGAACTAGTCGCCGCCTTCACGCACGCAGTAGGGTGGCCGGTTCATCGTGCGGAAGTGGACGCGCGCCAGGTACTCGCCGATGATGCCGAGCGCGAAGAGCTGTGCGCCGGAGAAGATCGCGATCACCGAGGCGAGAAACGGAAAGCCCGGTACGACGCTGCCGTGCACCAGGTAGCGTGCCAGCACCCAGGCGAGCACCGCGAGGCCGAACAAGGTGAAGCCGAAGCCCACCACGCTCGCGAGCTGCAGCGGGAAGGTGCTGAAGCCGGTCATCATGTTCATCGCGTGCGTGACCAGCTTGCGGAAGGTGTAGTTCGAAACCCCGTCATGCCGCGGCGCGTGCTCGACCGGGATCGCCGCAAAGCGCGTCGTCGCCCAGGTGAGCAGGACGTCGATCGAGACGTAGTAGCCGTCGTAGCTCGCAAACGCGTTGCGCAGCGGCGTCCTGAAGACGCGGAACGCGCTCACCTGGCGTGCGATCGGGGCACCCATTGCCTGCGCCAGCGCAAGCTTCGTGACCCGCGAGGCGAGGTCGCGTAGAAACCCGTGCTGCTCGTTGCGCGGCGCGCCGTAGACGACGTCGTTGCCGCGTGCGAGCGCCGCGAGCAGCGCGGGCAGCTCCTCGGGCGGGTGCTGCAGGTCGTCGTCCATGGTGACCACGATGTCGTGCCGGGCCGCGCGGATGCCGCACAGCAGCGCGTTGTGCTGTCCGTAGTTGCGCATCAGGTCGATGCCACGCACCCAGGAGTGCACGCGCGCGAGGTCGGTCACCACGTCCCAGCTACCGTCGCGGCTGCCGTCGTTCACCAGGATGAGCTCGTAGGATGCGCTCGCCGCGCGCAGCACCGGTTCGAGCCGGTCGGCCAGCAGGCGCAGGATCCCGGCGCTGTTGTGCACCGGGACGACGACCGAGATCGAGGGTGGCTCGGGGGACCGGGCGGCGTCGTGGGGTGTCCCCGGCAGATACGGCGAAGAGGCCATCTGGGCGCCGCATCCTCTCACCGTCGTCGCCATCGAGGCAAGCGAGGTGCGACGGCTTGCTCCCGCAGCGACGCGTCGCTACTGGAGCGGGAGCGATGAGCGAGGGCGAAAAAACGCGTCAGGAGCCGCTGTGAGCGCCATCGCCGTGGCAGTTCCGAGCGAAGCCCGCGTCGCGAGCGCCGTCACCGGTGGGCTCGCGCGGCCCCGCGTGTCGGGCAAGTTCTTCTACGCGGGCGACGACAAGCTCTACGTGAAGGGTGTGTCGTACGGGCCGTTCCGTCCGGGCGACGATCGGGTGCCGTTTCCCAGTCGCGCGCGCGCGCGGCAGGACTTCGAGCTGATGCGGGCGCTGGGCGCGAACACGTTTCGTACCTTCACGCCGCCGCCCACCTGGTTGCTCGACCTGGCCGGCGAGCACGGCCTGCGCGCGATCGTCGGCGTGCCGTGGGCACAGCAGGTGTGCTTTCTCGACGACCCAAAGATCGTGCGCGACACCCGCGGTCGCATCGCCGACGCCGCGCGCGAGATCGGCAACCACCCGGCGGTGTTCGCGATCTTCGTCGGCAACGAGACGCCGCCCGACATCGTGCGCTGGCATGGACCGGACGGAGTGCAGAAGTTTCTGCACTCGCTCTATCTCGAGGCCAAGGGTGCGGCGCCCGACACGCTGGTCAGCTACGCGAACTACCCTCCGACCGAGTACCTGGATCTCGACTTTCTCGATTTCCTCTCGTTCAACGTCTACCTGCACCGCGAGCCGGACTTCCGCCGCTACCTGATGCGGCTGCAGAACCTCGCCGAGGACCGGCCACTCTTCATCTCCGAGTTCGGGATGGATTCGATCCGCGAGGGGGTCGAGCACCAGGCCGAGACGCTCGGCTGGCAGGTGCGCGCTGCGTTCGAGCTCGGCGTCGCGGGGATCACGGTGTTCTCGTGGACCGACGACTGGTTCGCGCTGTCGTGGCAGACCGGTGGCGGTTTCCAGGTCGAGGACTGGGCGTTCGGCCTGGTCGACGTCGAGCGCCGGCCGAAGCCGTCGTACGCCGCGGTGCAGAGGACGTTCAACGCACCGCTGCCGCCGCTGCCGCCCGATCCGCCGATGATCTCGGTCGTGGTGTGCGCGTACAACGCCGAGCGGACGATGGAGCCGTGCCTCAAGTCGCTGGTCGACTGCCCGTACCCGAACTACGAGGTGGTCGTCGTCAACGACGGCTCGACCGACTCGACCGGCGAGATCTCGCACCGCTACGAAGGCGGCCGCATCCGGGTCATCGACCAGCCGAACATGGGCCTGTCGGCGGCACGCAATGTCGGCATCGAGGCCGCACGCGGCGAGGTGGTCGCCTACACCGACTCCGACTGCGTGGTCGATCCGGACTGGCTGACGTACCTGGCCTACAAGTTCAAGGAAGGCTTCGTCGCCGTCGGCGGACCGAACTTTCCGCCGCCCGAGGACACGCTGGTGCCGTCGGCGGTCGCGGTATCGCCCGGTGGACCGACGCACGTGCTGGTCAACGACGACGTCGCCGAGCACATCCCCGGCTGCAACATGGCCTTCCTGAAGACCAAGCTGGAGGAGATCAACGGCTTCGACGTCGCGTACACGGCGGCCGGCGACGACGTCGACCTGTGCTGGCGCCTGCAGAACGCGGGCTACACCATCGGCTTCAGCCCGGCCGCGATGGTCTGGCACTTCCGGCGCAACACCGTGCGCGCCTATCTCAAGCAGCAGATGGGCTACGGCAAGGCCGAGGCGCTGCTGTTCTTCAAGCACCCGCTGCACTTCAACCTGCTCGGGCAGTCGCGCTGGCTGGGTCGCATCTACGGCGACCTGACGACCACGTTCTTCTCGCGCCGGCCGGTGATCTACTACGGCACCTTCGGCGAAGGGCTCTTCCAGACGCTCTACGAGCGTCCGGCGTCGTTCTTCACCTATCTGCCGTTCACCCTGGAGTGGAACCTGGTCGCCGCGGTCCTGCTGCTGACCGCGGTGATCTCCGGCGAGTACCTCGTGGTGTCGTCCATTCCGTTCGCGATCTCGGTGGCCTCTGCCGCCAACACCGCGGCGCGCGCGAAGCTCGACCCGCGTTTCCGGGGTCTGCGCGCGCGGCTGCTGGTGATGGCGCTGATCTACCTGGGCCCACTGCTGCGCAGCTTCGAGCGCTACCTGTGGCGCCTGCGCGGCACCCGCGACGTCGAGCGCATCGAGACCGCACGCGTCAAGTCACGCGACGTGTCCTGGCTGCGGCGGCGCTTCGAGCTCGCACTGTGGAGCGAGAGCGGACACGAGAAGAGCCAGCTCATGCACGAGCTGATGTCGTTCCTCGCGGTTCGCAAGTACCGCATCTCGATCGATTCGGGATGGAACGACTGGGACATCGAGGTGTCGCGCGGCTTCTGGACGTCGGCGCGGATCGAGGTCGCGGTCGAGAACCACACCGGCGCGAAGCGTCTGCTGCGGATCCGCACCTCGCTGCACACCGCCAAGACGGGCCTGTGGGCTCTGCTGGGCTGTGTAGCCGTCGCGGTGCTGGGCGTGGCGGTCGACAACCCCGAGCTGACGCGCATGGGCGCGGTGCTCGCGTTGCTCGACGTGGGCGTGATCGCCTATCAGAATTTCCGCCTCGGCCGCGTGCTGCTGCGGGTGTTCGGTGCGGTCGCGAGCCGGCTCGAGATGACGCCGGTCGGGACGGGACGAGAGCGCGCTGCGTGAGCGAGCTGCGCGCCCACCTTCGCCGCATCTCGCCGTACCTCCGTCCCTACCGCCTGCGCCTCGCGGGCGCGGTCGCCCTGGTCTTCGGGATCAGCGTGGCCGAGGTCGCGAAGCCGTGGCCGCTGAAGATCGTGGTCGACAACGTGCTCGGCGGCAAGCCGCTGCCGCTGCTCGGCTATCCCGAGGAGATGAGTACCGGGTCGCTGCTGGCGGTGGTGACGATCGGAATGGTCGTTCTCTATCTCGCGCTCGGCCTGCTGCAGGTGGTCAGTAACTACGTCACCATCGACATCGGGCAGCGCATGGTCGACGACTTCCGCAGCGAGCTCTACCAGCACCTGCAGCGGCTGTCGCTGCGCTTCCACAACCACCGCAGCGCGGGCGACCTGATGTATCGCCTCGCGGCCGACACGTTTGCCATCCAGACCCTGACCATGAACGGCTTCTTCCCGACGGTCTCGGCGCTGGTGATGCTGGCCGGCATGCTGGTCGTGATGGCGACGCTCGATCTCTACTTGACCTTGATCGCGCTGCTGGTCTGCCCGCTGCTGGCGCTGGCGATCCGCCTCATGAGCTCGCGCATCACGCAGGTCGCGACGCGTGCCCGCGAGCGCGAGAGCGAGCTCTACTCCGCGGCCGAGCGCTCGATGACCGCCATCAAGGTCATCCAGGCGTTCACCAGCGAGGACGAGGAGCACAAGCGCTTCGTCGACGTGAGCCGCGCCAGCCTGTCGGCCAACCTGAGCCTGTACACGTTCCAGACCGGCTACTCGATGCTGGTCAACGTGATCGGCGCGGTCGGCACGGCGGCGGTGATCTGGGTCGGTGCGCGCGCCGTGCTCGAAGGCCGGCTGACGATCGGCGATCTGATCATCTTCTCGAGCTACCTGGCTTCGCTCTACGCGCCGATCAACAGCATCAGCAACAGCTACGGGCTGGTGCAGGGCGCCAAGGTCGGCGTCGGGCGCGTCTACGAGATCCTCGAGATGGCGCCCGACGTGCCCGACGGTCCGCGCCAGCTGACGCGCGCCGAGGTGCATGGTGCGTTCGACCTCGAGCACGTGACGTTCGGCTACGTCACCGGGCAGCCGGTGCTGAGCGACATCTCGCTGCGCATCGAGTGCGGCGAGATGATCGCGCTGGTCGGCGCGACCGGTGCGGGCAAGACGACCCTGGTGAGCCTGCTGGCACGCTTCTACGACCCGACCGAGGGCCGCGTGCTGCTCGACGGTGCGGACGTGCGCACCTTCAACGTGCGCTCGCTGCGCCAGCAGTTCTCGATGGTCCTGCAGCCGTCGATCGTCTTCCCGACCACCTTGCGCGACAACATCTCGTACGGGCGCCGCGACGGGACCGCGCAGCAGATCGAGGCCGCGGCGCAGGCGGCGCAGCTCGGCGGGCTACTCGCGCGCCTGCCGGACGGGCTCGACACCCAGATCGGCCAGCGCGGTGCGACCCTGTCGGAGGGTGAGCGCCAGCGCTTGACGATCGCGCGCGCGATTCTGCGCGACGCGCCGGTGCTGATCCTCGACGAGCCGACGTCCGCTCTCGACGCGGAGACCGAGGCACTGCTCATGCAGTCGCTCACCGGGCTGCTGCACGGACGCACCTCGTTCGTCATCGCGCACCGCCTGTCGACGATCCGCAGCGCCAGCCGGATCATCGTGCTGCGCGACGGCGGCATCGCCGAGATCGGCAACTATCGGGAGCTCGTCGCGCGGGACGGCTACTTCGCGCGCCTGCACAACTCGCAGTTCGGGCTCGTCGACGACGGGAGGGAGAGCGTTGGCTGATCCACGTCGCATCCTGATCCTCGGCCTGATGGGCCGCTATCCGATGGCGGGCGTCGGCTGGCAGGCGTTGCAGTATCTGCTCGGCCTGTCACGGCTCGGCTACGAGGTGTTCTACGCGGAGGACTCGGGTGCGCCACCGTACAACCCGGTTCAGATGACCGTCACCGACGACAGCGCGTACAACGTCAACTTCCTGCGCAACGGGATGGCCAAGATCGGGCTCGCCGATCGCTGGATCTACTGGGACCAGCCGACCGACACCTACCACGGCCTCGGCAAGGCCGCGCTGCGCGAGCTCTATCGCAGCAGCGGCTCGATCTGGAACCTGTGCGGCGCGAGCCCGCCGGGCGAGGTGCACCGGCAGGGCGGGGCCAAGCTGGTCTATGTCGAGACCGATCCGGTGTACGAGCAATTCCGCGCGGCCAGGGGCGACGCCGGCGTGCGCGCGATGCTGGACAGCCACGACTTCCTGTTCACCTACGGCGAGAACCTCGGCGCGGCGGATTGTCCGGTGCCGCTGTCCGGCTACACCTGGCACCCGACGCGCCCGCCGGTGGTGGTCGACCTCTGGGAGGCGCCGCTCCCGGACGGCGGTGGCGCGTACTCGACGATCGCGACCTGGGAGAACAAGGGCAAGGACGTCGAGTTCGGCGGCGAGACCTACCGCTGGTCGAAGCACCTGAACTTCATCCACTATCTGCCGGTGGCGAAGCGCTGCGGCATCGAGTTCGAGGTCGCGATCCAGCCGCCGGGGGAGAAGGAAGCGACGCTGCTGCGCGACAGTGGCTGGCGCACGGTCGATCCGCTGGTCGCGTCGCGGGACCTCGACGATTACCGGCGCTTCATCCAGGGCTCGCGCGGCGAGTTCACTGTCGCGAAGGACATCTACGTGCGCCCGCGCTCTGGCTGGTCGAGCGATCGCAGCGTCTGCTACCTCGCCGCCGGGCGGCCGGTGATCACGCAGGAAACCGGCGCCAGCAAGCTGATCCCGTCGGGCGAAGGGCTACTCACCTTCTCGACGCTCGACGAGGCCGTGGCCGCGGTGCAGACGATCGAGCGCGACTACGGGCGCCACGCGGACGCCGCGTCGAGGATCGCGCGCGAGTACTATGCCGCCGAGCGCGTGCTCGGCGACATGGTCAAGGTGATCGGGGTGTAGCGGTCAATCTTCCTTCAGGCCCGCGGGACGCTTGTAGCCGGCGCGCTTGAGCAGGCCCTTCGCGATGACCAGGCGCTGGATCTCGTTGGTGCCCTCGCCGATGATCATCAGCGGCGCGTCGCGGTAGTAGCGCTCGACCGGAAACTCCTGGCTGTAGCCGTAGCCGCCGTGGATGCGCATCGCCTCGAGAGCGACCTCCTGACAGGTCTCCGAGGCGAACAGCTTCGCCATGCCCGCCTCGATGTCGCTGCGCTCGCCGCGATCCTTCTTCACGGCGGCGCTGCGCGTCAGCAGGCGCGCTGCTTCGATCTTGGTCGCCATGTCGGCGAGCTTGAGCTGGATCGCCTGGTGCTCGCAGATCGGCTTGCCGAACGTCTCGCGCTCGGTCGAGTACTTCAGCGCCGCGTCGAGTGCTGCCTGCGCGACGCCGACGGCGCGCGCCGCGATGTTGACCCGGCCGACCTCGAGCCCGGCCATCACGTACTTGAAACCCTCGCCCTCGCGGCCGACGAGGTTCTCTGCCGGTACGGGGAAGTCCGCGAACGCGACCTCGCAGGACTCGACGCCCTTGTAGCCCAGCTTGGGCAGGTCGCGGCTGATGATGCAGCCGGCGATCGGCTTGTCGCTGGCGTCGTTCTTCTCCGCGATCAGCAGCGTCATGCCCTTGTGCGGCGGGTTGGCGGTCGGGTCGGTCTTGACGACCAGGCCGAACATGGTGCCGGTGCGGGCGTTGGTCGACCACATCTTGCTGCCGTTGACGATGTACTGGTCGCCCTTCTTGACGGCGACGGTACGGATGCGCTGCGCGTCGCTGCCGGCGTGCGCCTCGGTAAGGCCGAGGGCCGCGCGCTTCTCGCCGCGCGCCATCACCGGCAGGAAGCGCTTCTTCTGCTCGTCGTTGCCGAAGGTGCGGATCACGTAGGCGATCATCAGGTGCGTGTTGAGGATCCCGGACAGGCTCATCCAGCCGCGGCAGAGCTCCTCGACCACCATCGCGTAGGTGCTGATCGACAGCCCCAGCCCGCCGTACTCCTCGGGGATGGTCGCGCCGAACAGGCCGAGCTCCTTCATCTGCGCGACCAGGGCGGTCGGGTACTCGTTGCGATGCTCGAGCTCGCTCGCCACCGGCATGACGTCCTTGCGCACGAACTCGCGCACGCCGGCGATGATGTCCTGATCGATCTGGATGTCTTCTTTCACCGTGGCTGTCCTCCGTCGGCGAATTGAACACCTCGAGCGGTCGCCTTCAAGGAGCCGTGTCCGCGTTGCCACTGGAACCCCATGCCGGTTGGGTGTATGCGGCGCAGCATGAAGGGGCGGGCTGGCACGCTGCAGCGCAGGTGGAAGCGGGATCGCGACCGCAAGCTGTTCACCGAGCGCGCCCTCTGGGGTGCGGGCTTCGCCTTCGTCGCGGGGGTGGACGAGGTCGGCATGGGCCCGCTCGCCGGTCCGGTGGTCGCAGCGGCCGTCGTGCTGCCGAGCGACATCGCCGTCGACGGCATCGGCGACTCGAAGACCATCCCGCGCGCCAGGCGCGAGGCGCTCGCCGCACAGATCGAGGCACTGGCGGTCGCGGTCGGGATCGGCTCGGTCGAGGTCGAGGAGATCGAGCAGATCAACATCTACCAGTCGGGGCTGCTGGCGATGCGCCGCGCGGTCGCGGCGCTGTCGGTCGTCCCACACCACCTGCTGATCGACGCGCGCCGCATCCCGGAGTGCGAGATCCAGCAGACCTGCGTCGATGACGGCGATGCCACGGTCTACTCCATCGCGGCCGCGTCGATCGTCGCCAAGGTGTTCCGCGATCGCCTGATGTGCGAGCTCGACGCGCGCTATCCAGGCTATGGCTTTGCCGCGCACGCCGGCTACGCCACCGCCGCGCATCTGCGCGCCCTGCGCAGCCTGGGCCCGTCGCCCGTCCATCGCCGCTCCTTCGCTCCGGTCCGGGCTCTCCTGCAGGCTGTCTGAAGCCGGCAGGTAGGCTAAGCTCGCCTGGAGAGGCCGGCCGCGGCGCGAACGCGGCTGGTGTTGCTGGAGAGGATGCGAGGTATGGCCGACGTCACGATGCCCAAGCTTTCCGACACCATGGAGGAAGGCAAGATCCTGCGCTGGCTCAAGCAGGCCGGGGACCACGTCGAGGTCGGCGATCTGCTGGTCGAGGTCGAGACGGACAAGGCCGACATGGAGGTCGAAGCGTCCGCTGCCGGGGTGCTGCGCGAGGTCAAGCTCGGTGAAGGCGCGAGCGCGCCGGTCGGGGCGGTGATCGCGGTCATCGAGGCGGGCGCGGATGGGGTGCGAAACGCCGCGCCGGCTGGCGCTGGTGAACGGGACGGTGCGGCCAAGGCGGCAGCCCAGAACCCGGAAGCGCCGCCCGCCGCCGCCGTTCGTCCGTCCGCCGTCGCCACACAGACGGGCTCCGCTCCGCCGGCGCGCAGCTCCACGGCCCCACCCGGCGCACGCGAACCCACGCGCAAGGATGTGGCTGCGCCGGCACGCGAGCTTCCGCCTTCGCCGGGCCGCGCCGGGCTCCAGGTCAAAGTCTCGCCGCTGGCACGCACGCTGGCCGAGGAGCTGGGTGTCGACGTCGGCACGGTACGCGGGACCGGCCCGGCTGGTCGGGTGACCCGGCGCGACGTCGAGGAGGCGCAGGCGCGCGGCATCACGTCGCGGCCGGTCGAGCCGGTCGAGCCCGCGGCCCGACGCAGCGACGGCGACGCACCTGCCGACGCTCCGGGGCCGGCGCGGGCAGCGGGCGTGCGCCGGGTACCGCTGTCGCGCATGCGTGCGTCGATCGCCAAGCGCATGGCCGAGAGCAAACGCGACGCCCCGCACTTCTACTTGACGACGGTCGTGGACATGGAAGACGCGGTGCGGCTGCGCGCGCAGCTCAAGGCGCTCGAGGCGTCGCCCGCGGGCGTGACCTACAACCACATGGTGGTGAAGGCGGTCGCGGATGCGCTGGCGGGGTTTCCCGAGGTCAACGCGCGCTTCGCCGGCGAGGCGATCGAGATCCTCGACGAGATCAACATCGGGATTGCGACCGCGGTCGACGACGGCTTGATCGTGCCGGTCTTGCAGGGCGCCAACAGGCTGAGCCTGCTCGAGGTCGCGGCGCAGGCGCGCGCGCTCGCGGAGAAGGCCGAGGGCGGGCGCTTCACCAGTGCGGATCTGTCGGGAGCCTCCTTCAGCGTCTCGAACCTCGGCATGTTCGACGTCGACAGCTTCAGCGCCGTGATCAATCCGCCGCAGGCGGCGATTCTCGCCGTGGGCTCCGTCAAGCAACGTCCGGTGGTGCACGATGGTGCGCTGGCGGTCGCGCACACGATGTCGTTGACGTTGTCGTGCGATCATCGCGTGATCGACGGCGCGCGCGGTGGCCGCTTCCTGGCCGACGTGAAGCGCCGTCTCGAGAATCCGGCGGCGCTGCTGCTCGGCGCGGTGAGCAGAGCATGACGGCCCACATCGACACGGGCGCCGGCGCCGCGGGCATCGAGGCACGCTTTCTCGGCCGGATCGGCTTCACGGAGGCGCTGGCGCTGCAGGAATCGATCGTGCGTGAGCAGGGGCGCGGCGGCGACGTCCTGCTCCTGCTCGAGCACGATCCGGTCTACACGACGGGTCGCAGCGGCCGTGGCGAGAATCTCGGCCGCCTCGCGCGGGTTACGGCGGAGGACGGCGTACCACTGGTCCGCATCGGCCGCGGCGGCGACGTGACCTATCACGGTCCGGGACAGCTCGTCGGCTATGCCCTGGTCGACCTGCGCAAGCGCGGTGGCGACGTGCATCGATTCTTGCGGGAGCTGGAGGCGGGTGTCATTGCCACACTTGGCGCGCTCGACGTGGCGGCAAGGCGCTGGCCGGGTCGGACGGGAGTCTGGGTCGTTGATGCCGACGTGGATCCGACGATGATGGACGACGAGGACATGGCGCGCGGCCGGGTCCGCAAGATCGCTTCGATCGGGATCGCGGTGCGCCGGGGCATGACCATGCACGGCTTCGCCCTCAACGTGGCCCTGGACCTGGCGCCGTTCGCGGCGATCGTGCCATGCGGGCTGTCCGGGGTTCACATGACCTCGGTCGAGAGCGAAACCCGGGCACCGGCGCCGGCGCTCGAGGCGGTGGCGCGAATCGCCGCGCAGCACGTGGCTGCGGCCCTGACGCGACGCGAGCATGGCACGGCCGGGCCCGCCGCAGATCGGGTGCACGCATGAGCGAAGCCACGGCACCGGCCCGACGCCACCCCGCCTGGATCCGCGTCCGAGTCCCGGGCGGCGAGGGCTACGCCCGGACGCGCGCGATCGTAAAGGAATCCGGCGTGGCGACGGTGTGCGAGGAGGCGCGTTGCCCGAACGTCGCCGAGTGCTGGGCGCACGGCACCGCGACCTTCATGCTGATGGGCGAGACCTGTACGCGCAATTGCGGCTTCTGCGCCGTGCAGCACGGCCGGCCGGAAGCACTCGACCCGCTCGAGCCCTACCGCCTGGCGCAGGCGGTCGCGAAGCTCGGCTTGCGGCACGCGGTCGTGACCTCGGTCGATCGCGACGATCTGGACGACCTCGGGGCAGGGCACTTCGCCGCCGCGGTGCGCGCCATCCGGGCGACCGTGCCGGGCTGCGAAGTTGAGGTCCTGACGCCCGATTTTCAAGGCCGGCAGAGCTGCGTCGAGACCGTCGCCGCGAGCCCGATCGCGGTCTATAACCACAACCTCGAGACCGTGCCGCGGCTCTACAAGCGAGCTCGGGCCGGCGCCAGATACGAGCGCTCGCTCGACGTCCTGCGTTTCGCGCGCGCGGCGCGCCCGGAGCTGCTCACCAAGGCCGGGCTGATGCTCGGCCTTGGCGAGGAGATCGAAGAAGTGCTGGCCGTGCTGCGCGATCTGCGAACGGCGGGCTGCGACATCATCACCCTCGGGCAGTACCTCCGACCGACCGCCAAGCACCTGCCGGTCGAGCGCTACCTCGACCCGAGCGAGTTCGAGGAGCTCGGAAGGCAGGCCCGAGCGCTCGGTTTTCGGCACGTCGAGTCCGGTCCGCTGGTGCGCAGCTCGTACCACGCCTGGTCGCACGTGCCGGGCTGAAGGCCTCTCCGGCGCGCCAGAATCTGCGTCCACGTCGCGGTCATTGCCATGTTTTGACGCAAGTTCCGTTGCTTCCGCACCCCTTTTCCCTTACGAGACCCCTCTTCAGCAAAGAAGAGAAAAGGGGCGGAGGAGGCGAATGCTCAAGCTGTACGACTACCCGCAATGTCCTTTCGGCCAGAAAACGCGCATCGTTTTGGCCGAGAAGCAGCTCGACTACGAAATGACCGTAGTCGACCTGCGGAAGCACGAACAGCTCGAGCCATGGTTCGTCGCGCTGAATCCCTTCCACAAGGTGCCCGTTCTGATCGACGAGGACGATGACGAGCACCGTACGGTCATCTACGATTCGACGGTCATCGACGAGTACCTCGAAGACGAGTACCCGGAACCCGCACTTCTCCCGCCGCCGGGGGATTCGGCTGGCCGGGCGCGCGTCCGCCAGCTCGAGGACTATGCCGACATGGCGTTCGTCCTGGCCGCGGGCAATCTTCTGACCGAGCACGTGAAGCCCGAAGGGGAGCGTGACGCAGACAAGCTGCGGCGCGCCAAGGAAGAGGTCGATCGTGCGTTTGCGCTGCTCGAGCGCGAGCTCGCGGGTGGCAAGGAGTTCCTCGCCGGCTCGTTCAGCATCGCTGACGCAGCCTTTGCGCCTCGCCTGCTGCTGCTGGTGGCGCGCGGCGTGACGCTGCCCGACGGCGCCCGGGCGCTGCGCGGCTACGTCGATCGCCTGCGACAACGCGAGAGCATTCGTCGTCTCGAGGGGCTCTGAGGAGGGGGGCCCAGCCCCCTCCGGCCTCACTCAGTCCACGACCGGTCGTGATCCCTTCGGGATCACGACGATCCCCGAATCGGTCACGGTGTAACGCTCGCGGTCGCGTTCGAGATCGTAGCCGATGGTCTCGCCTTCCGGGATCTCGATGAACTTGTCGATGATGGCGCGCCGGACCTTGGCGTGGCGGCGGATCCGGCAGCCGTCCATGATCACCGAGTCCTCGACCTGGGCGAAGCTGTGCACGAACACGTTGCGGCCGAGCAGCGAGTTGCGCACGCTGCCGCCGCTGACGATGCAGCCCTCGGACACCACCGACTGCACCGACTGGCCGCGCCGTCCGATCTCGTCGAAGACGAACTTCGCCGGCGGGTTGGGCGCCTCGGCGGTTCGCACCGGCCACTGCGAGTTGTAGAGATTGAGCGCGGGATCGGGCGAGCGCAGATCCATGTTGGCTTCGTAGAACGCGTCGAGCGTGCCGACGTCACGCCAGTAGGTCGGCTTGCCCTGGGGCTCGCCGGGCAACTGGTTGGTAGCGAAGTCGTAGGCGTAGGTCCGCCGGTTGTCGAGGTGCGCCGGGATGATGTGCTTGCCGAAGTCGCTCGCGCCCGACTCGCTCTCGGCGAGGTTCTGCAGCGCGCTCAACAGGAACTCGGCGTCGAAGATGTAGTTGCCCATCGAAGCCAGGCTGAAGCCGGGTTGGTCGGGCATCTCGCTCGGGTTCTCGGGCTTCTCGTCGAATCCGACCACCAGCCCGTCGTGGTCGACCTCGACGATGCCGAAGCTCGAGGCCTCGCTCCGCGGTACCGGTAACGTGGCGACGGTCACCAGGGCGTCGCGCTCACGATGGAAGTCGGCCATCTGCGAGACGTCCATGCGGTAGATGTGGTCCGCACCGAAGACCGCAACCAGATCGGGCGCGAAGTTCTCGATCAGATTCAGGTTCTGGTAGATCGCGTCGGCGGTGCCCTTGTACCAGGTCTGGCCATGCCGCATCTGCGCTGGTACCGGCGAGATGAAGTGCTCGGCGATCAAGCCGCCGAACTTCCATCCCGCGGCCAGGTGCTCGATCAAGGATTGCGACTTGAACTGCACCATCACATAGATCGAGAAGATCCCCGAATTGACGAAGTTCGACAGGACGAAGTCGATCAGGCGGTACTTGCCGCCGAACGGAACCGCAGGCTTGGTGCGGTCGCGTGTCAGGGGGTAGAGCCGCGTACCCTCGCCACCTGCCATGATCATGCCGAGGATGCGTCGCGACGTGCCTGCCATTGCGCGCCAGACTGAAGGTACGGTTTCGGGGAGTCAAGGCGAGCGGCTTGCGCGACCCGCACGCGGCTCGCGTGCTATAGCGGCCCCGTGGCGGATGACCCGGATGAGCTCGAACGACGGCGGCTAGTGATCGTCGAGTCGTACAAGATCGTCTGCATCTGCAACAAGATCCGCCGCGGCGTCATCCAGAAGGCGATCGCCGGCGGCGCCACCTCGCTCGACGAGGTGCGGCGCCGGACGCGCGCTGCGACCGGCCCCTGTGGCTCGAAACGCTGCGGGCCGGTGATCGCGTCGATGCTCCAGCGCCGCTGAGCTCGGGGCGTTTGCAGCAGAGGTGATTGCTGCTACGTGAGCCTTATCAGGAATTTCTCTCGTTAGAGATCCGCGCAACAACGCCCAGAGTAAGGAGGACCTATGAGCAAGCTGTCTGGCTCGAAGACGCATCAGAACCTGAAGGATGCATTCGCCGGTGAGTCCCAGGCCAATCGTCGCTACCTCTACTTCGCCCGCCGGGCGGACATCGAGGGCTACCCGGACATCGGCGGTCTCTTCCGAGACACCTCGGAGGCCGAGACTGGGCACGCATTCGGCCACCTCGACTTCTTGAAGGAGGTCGGTGATCCCGCGACGGGGGCGCCGATCGGTGACACCGATCGCAACTTGAAGTCGGCGATCGACGGCGAGACCTACGAGTACTCGCAGATGTACCCCGGCTTCGCGAAGACCGCCCGTGACGAGGGCTTCGCCGAGATCGCCGAGTGGTTCGAGACGCTGGCCCGCGCGGAGAAGTCGCACGCCGGGCGCTTCCAGAAGGGGCTCGACAGCCTCTCGCAGGGCTGACCGTTCCGCGGGACGGGCGCGACCTCCGGTGTCACCGCGAGGCCGCGCCCGTCCCGGACCGTGATACAGAGGAAAGAGCGATGCGCAGGGTTCGACTCGAAGACATCACCGGACCGTCACGGTATGGCGAGATCCGCAACGAGTTCCGCCAGCGCATCATCGCGCTCAAGCGCGATCGCCGCATCGCGGTCGGCGACCGTGTGACGCTGGTGTTCGAGAACTTCGACACCGTGCTCTTCCAGACCCAGGAGATGCTGCACGCCGAGCACATCACCGACATCGACCGAGTGCGCGAAGAGCTCGACGTCTACAACGAGCTGCTGCCCGGCGAGAACGAGCTGTCGGCCACCATGCTGATCGAGATCACCGACCAGCCGCGCGTCGCCGAGGAGTTGCAGCGCTTGATCGGGATCGACGAGCACGTGTCGCTGCGCGTCGGCGAGCAGAGCTTTGCCGCGCAGTTCGAGCCTGGCCGCAGCACCGAGGACAAGCTGTCTGCGGTGCAGTATCTGCGCTTCCCGCTCAGCCCATCAGCGGCCCGGGCGTTCGCCGCCGACGCGGCGCCCGTCGAGATTCGCATCGACCACCCGAACTACGCAGCGCGGACGACCCTCAGCCCGACGCAGCGGGCGAGTCTGGCCGACGACCTGAGCACGACGTGACGCGTCCCGCGATGGCGGCGCGGCGCCCCCAGCCGGTTCGACGACGCGCGACGCGTCAGCTCGACGCGACCTTCCGCGTGCTCGCGGAGAGCACGCAGCACCCGACCGCGGAGCAGGTGTACCAGGCGGTGCGCGCCGACCTGCCGGCGATCGGTCGCGGCACCGTCTATCGCAACCTCACCAAGCTCGTCAGCGCCGGTAGCGTGCGCCTGGTGCACGTCCACGACCGCAGCGCGCGCTACGACGCCCGTCTGGATCCGCACGACCATTTCCTTTGCACTCGCTGCGCGATGCTGCTCGACGTCGAGCGCGGACAGAGTAAAGTACGGAGCGCTGGTGCGCGCATGCGCGGGCACCGGGTCGAGGACCGAAGCTTGACCTATTTCGGAATGTGCCGTTGCTGCGAAGGGCAGGGCGTGACGACGATCGCGAGCCAACGATGACTGAGCCGACAGAGCTTCCCGACGCGATCCGCATCTTCCCGCTGCCCAACGTGGTGCTGTTTCCGCAGATCGAGCTGCCACTGCACATCTTCGAACCGCGCTATCGCGAGATGGTCGACGACGCGATGGAGGGCGATCGCCTCATCGGCATCGTCCTGCTCCGCGGCGACTGGCGAAAGGACTACCTCGGTGCGCCGGAGGTGTTCCCACTCGGCTGTGCCGGACGCGTCGCGAGCTTCTCGCTGATGCAGGACGGGCGCTCGAACCTGGTGCTGCGCGGCGAGCGTCGGTTTCTGATCCGTGAGGAGATCGTCGGGCGCGCCTACCGACAGGCCAGGGTGCAATGGCTGCCGGACGACGTCGGGGATGTCGGCGAAGTCACGGCCACCAACCTGCGTCTGAAGACCAGCGTTACGCGCTTGCTCGCGCGCCGCGAACGCGAGCTGCCGCCCGACCTCTGGGAGCGCTTGCCGCGCCAGACCGACCTGCTGGTGAACACGCTGGCTTCGGTGCTCGACCTGGCGACGATCGAGAAGCTCGCCTTGCTCGAGTGCGGCGACGTGGCCACACGCGCCGAGCGCTTGCTCGAGATCCTCGAGTTCCAGCTCGCGGGCAACGGCTCGGTCTCGGCGACGGCCGGCGACGACGAGCCGCGTCACTGAGCCCGCTGGTGAGCCGTCCAGTGAGCCCTCCTCGGTGGTGATGTGGCCCGGGTGACCGCCCTCGTCGTGGTCCTCGCGTTCGTCGCGGGGTGCGTCACCGCGGTGGTCGGCGTCTGGGTGGGCCGTGGCCAGAGCCCGGTCACGCTGCTGCTGAACTGGGGGGCCGTGACCCTGGTCCTGCAGCTCTTCGCGGCCTGCATCGCGCTGGTCCACGCGCGTGCGAATGGCGAGCTCGAGGCACCGCCAGATCCGCGCCCGGAAGCCCGCTCGCCCGGAGCCTGACCCGGCAGCTTCACCTTTCGCCATCTGTTAGGAAGGAGCCGCGGAGGAAAGCATGGAACGAACCTTCAAGGACATCATGAACGACGCACGCCAGGTCGTGCCCGAGGTCTCGGTCGATCAGGTCAAGCAGCGAATCGCCGGCAACGGCAAGGAAGTGCACCTGCTCGACGTCCGTGAGCGCGAGGAGTACCGCGAGGGCCACCTCCCCGGCGCGGTCTCGGTGCCGCGCGGATTCCTCGAGATGAAGATCGAGGAGACGGTCCCCGACCGCGGCGCCGAGATCATCGCCTACTGCCAGGGTGGCACGCGCTCGCTGATCGCGGCCAAGATCCTCAAGGACATGGGCTACAAGAACATCGTGTCGATGTCCGGCGGATTCGGCGCCTGGAAAGGCGCCGGCAACCAGTGGAAGGCCGACCGCCAGTTCTCGGCCGATCAGCTGCAGCGCTACAGCCGGCACTTCCTGCTGCCCGAGGTGGGCGAGGAAGGGCAGGCGAAGCTGCTCGACGCCAAGGTGCTGTTGATCGGCGCCGGCGGCCTGGGCTCGCCGACGGCCTACTACCTCGCCGCGGCCGGCATCGGCACGCTCGGCATCGTCGACGACGACGTCGTCGATCGCTCCAATCTGCAGCGCCAGATCCTGCACACCGAGGACCGTGTCGGCATGCCGAAGGTGGAGTCCGCCAAGCTCACCCTCGAGGGCCTCAACCCCGACGTCGAGGTGATCGGCTATCGCGAGCGCATCAACTCCGAGAACATCATGCGGCTGATCGCCGACTACGACGTCATCGTCGACGGCTGCGACAACTTCCCGACCCGCTACCTGGTGAACGATGCCTGCGTGTTCGCCAACAAGCCGAACGTGCACGGCAGCATCTTCCAGTTCGAGGGTCAGGCGACCGTGTTCCACCCGGCCAAGGGGCCCTGCTACCGCTGCTTGTTCCCCGAGCCGCCGCCGCCGGGCGCGGCACCGTCGTGCGCCGAAGCCGGAGTGCTCGGTGTGCTGCCCGGCCTGGTGGGCTGCGTGCAGGCGGTCGAGACCCTCAAGCTGATTCTCGGCATCGGCAAACCGCTGATCGGGCGCCTGCTGCACTTCGACACGCTGGCGATGGAGATCAAGCAGCTCAAGCTGCGCAAGGATCCTGAGTGCCCGGTGTGCGGCGAGCATCCGACGGTGACCGAGCTCATCGACTACGAGGAGTTCTGCGGTCTGCGCGGCGGACACGACGAGCAGGCGGCCGCGACCGCCTGAGATGCAGCCGTTCCCCGGTCGGGGCCGGATCTTCCTTCTGCGCCATGGCGAGACCGAGTGGAATCGGGAGCGCCGCATCATGGGCCGGCGCCCGGTTCCGCTCAGCGAGCGGGGCCGGGCGCAGCTCGCCGCGCTGGCGCCGCATCTGGCTCCACTGGGCATCGCGCGCATCTTCACCAGTCCGCTGCCGCGGGCACGCTCGACCGCCGAGCTGATCGCCGCGCACCTCGGTGGATTGCTCGTCGAGGACGAGCCGGGCCTGACCGAGGTCGACTACGCCGCGTGGGAGGGCAAGACCTTCCCCGACCTGATCGACGAGCCCAGCTACCACGCGTTCCGCGAGGATCCTCTCGGCACACCGTTCCCCGGTGGAGGCGAGAGCCTGTACCAGGTGCGCGATCGGGTGTTCGCGGCGATGGGCCGCATCACTACCGCCGCCGACGGGCAAACGGCGATCGTGGTCTCGCACGGCGACCCGCTGCGCTTGGTCCTGTGCGGCTGCCTGCAGATGGACGTCGCCGAGCTGCGCCGGATCCGCGTCGACAATGGTGCTCTGTCGGCGATCGAGCTCACGGGGCACTGGGCCGAAGTCAAGTTCATCAACATGCGCCCCGACCTCGCCGCGATGCTCGACACGTAAGCCCGACCCGACCGCCACCGGCACCGCCTCGTGCACGCGAGCCGCAGGCGAGCGCCGAGCGCAGCGAGCGGGGAGTAGGGGCCCCGCGCGGCTCTGCCGCGTGGGGCCGAGGGGCGGCGCCCCTCGGATAAAATAAACCCCGGGGGTACCTTCCGAGCAATACGACTTCGCTCGGCCTCGCGGTGTAGCGAGGGACCCCCGGGGTCGGTGGTGCCTGGAATTCTCCCAGGCGACCACGTGGTTTCAACGTAGCCGGGCCTAGGAGGCCACCACCTCACAGTCCACCTGCGTACAACTTGCAATCACGACTGGATCACCTCCTTTCCCGGCGCTGCCGCCCCCGGACCCGATTTCTCCCGGGTTCGGCCAACTGCGGGCTCCAGACCCGCCGTCGGCTCGGAACCGCCAGACTGTCCCTCGCCGACACGGCCCGTCACCCGACCCGGGAAAATCCCGGTCGAGCAACTCCACAGACGCTGCTTACGCCTGAGCCGTGCACCGAGATTATCGCGATCGGAAACGTGAGTCCAGGTTCTTCCACGGACTTGAGATCGCCGGCGATCGCGGGTTACCCTCGCGGCATGGCTCCGATCGTCATCCTCGGCCTGGTCGTCTTCGCGATCGGGTTGATCCGCCTGGGCAGCCGGATCCAGCCGCTCGAGGTCGATCGCGACGAGGCCCTTCGCCGCGGTGCCGAGCTTTCGTTCCTCCCGTTCGGCCGCCAGCCGACCGAGCCGGTGGACGCGGAAAGGGCTCGCTCGGGACGCCCGTTCTGATTCGCGGCGGGCGTGGTCAGGGCGCGCGCAGAAATTCGAGCAAGGCTTCGTTGACGACTTCCGGGCGCTCCTGCTGCACCCAGTGGCTGCACTCCGGCACGTAGCGAATCGCGAACGGCGCCTCGATCAGGGCTTCGGTTCCGTAGGTGAGCTCCTTGCCGAGCGCCACGTCGTCCTCGGCCCAGATCAGCAGCGTCGGACAGCGAATCCGCGACTCGAGCGAGTAGCGTGCGAGCTTACCGGGATTGCGTACCTGGGCGCGGTAGTAGTTGATCGCTGCGGTCATCGCCCCGGGCGGATCGAAGACGCGCTTCAGCTCGAGCAGATCGGCGTCCGAGAACACCTCGCGGTCCTTGCGGACGACCATCGAGCGAAAGCCACGCTCGACGGCCGCCAGGTGATTCCGCGTCAAGAGCCATTCCGGCAGCCACGGGATCTGGAAGAACAGCATGTACCAGCTGCGCAGGAGCTGCCGCGGGTTCGAGCGCAGCGCCTTCTGGAAGATCGCGAGGTGCGGGCAGTTGCACACCACCAGCTTCCGGCATGCTTGCGGGTGGTCGATGGCGAACGCCCAGGCGATGCCGCCGCCCCAATCGTGCCCGACCACGAAGGCATAGTCGTGGCCGAGCGCGCGGATCAACCCACGCACGTCGCCGGTGAGGTGCTGCATCTCGTACGATGCCACGTCCTTGGGCCGGTCGCTCTGGCCATACCCGCGCAAGCTCGGCACGGCGACGCGAAAGTGCTCGGCGAGCACCGGGATCTGGTGCCGCCACGAGTACCAGGACTCGGGAAACCCGTGCAGCAGGACCACCAGGGGCTTGCCGGGATCGCCCGCGAGCGCGCAGTGCAAGCTCACTTCGCCGCAGTCGACCCGCGCGTGCTCGATTCCCGCCATCTGCGGCTCGTTGCTCTCGATCATCGTCCCTGGTCCTATGGAGCCGCTCCCGGGGGCGCAACCTGGCGAGGAGGATGCGATGAGCGAGCCGTTCGTCAACTATGAGAAGCGCGGCCGTGTGGCCTGGGTCACCCTGAACCGCCCCGAGGTCATGAACGCGCGCGGTCGGGCTCGCGAACTACCCGGCCGTGGTCGAGCTGCTGCGCTCCGAGGACGCTCTCGAGGGCCCGCGCGCGTTCGTGGAAAAGCGCAAGCCGGTCTGGCAGGGACGCTGAGCGCCCGGGGCCCGGCTACTCGGCCTTGGCACGCGACACGTAGGCGCCGGTCTCGGTGTCGACGCGGATCACGTCGCCGACGTCGATGAAGTTGGGCACCGGCACGACGAGCCCGGTCTCGACGGTCGCCGGCTTCAGCGTGTTGGTCACGGTGGCGGACTTCAGTCCGGGAGCGGTCTCGGTCACCTTGAGATCGAGGGTCTTGGGCAGCGAGACGCCGAGCGGCTTCGTGTCGTGAAACTCGACGTTGAGCTTGACGTTCGGGAGGAGGTAGTTGGCAGCGTCGCCGAGGTCGGCGGCCGAGAGCGCGATCTGCTCGTAGGTCTCGGTGTTCATGAAGTGGAACTGCTCGCCGTCCGAGTACAGGTACTCCATCTCGTGCTGCTCGAGCGTGACGCGCTCGATCTTGTCCTCCGAGCGGAACCGGTTCTCGGTGGAATTTCCCGAGCGCAGGCTGCGCAGCTTGCTCTGCACCATCCCGCGCCAGTTCCCGGGCGTGATGTGGACCACATTGGTCACGCGGTAGAGCTCGTTGTTGTGCATGATGACCATGCCCACGCGTAGGTGGGTGGCGGGGATCAACATCTGACTTCCTCCTGCAGGGACCGGCGATCCGGCGACGCGTGGCTGGCGGCAGTGACCTAGGGTTTCGGGGCCATGAAGACCAGCAGCGAGAGGCGGTCGGGGCCCGGGTTCGAGACTCCGTGTGCGACACCCGGCGCCGCGTGCGCGGCTGCTCCGGCGACGAGACGGCGCGTCTCGTCACCGATCTGGATCTCTGCCGCACCCTCGAGCACGTAGTAGATCTTGTCCGAGCCGGCATGCGCGTGCGCGGCCTGGGTTTGACCGGGTTCGAAGCAGTAGACGTCGCAGAACATGCGCGCGGAGTCGAAGAGATTGTGCTTGCGCATCTTCTCCGGCGAGAACGCGAGCTGCGCCAGCACGTCGACGAACGCGCTCATCGGAGCCTCACCGCCGCACCGCGATCACGATCGTCGCGATGGTGAGCGCGACGGTGATCCAGGCGGCACCGCCGAGGCGGCTCACCATGCTGCCGAGCCGCGCGTCGTCGACCTCTTCGCCCCACTCCTCCTGCCGGACGAGGCGGTGGCCGAGGCCGAAGGCGATGTAGGTGCCCGACATCACGACCAGGAACGCGAGCCCGAGCTTCCACACGAGGTGTTCGCCGAAGTCGGCGAAGTAGCTCGTGCCGAGCGACTCCTTGTAGCCGGTGATGCTCCAGGCCCCGGTCATCACCATCACGCCGAGCAGGGCGATCGCGAGCGGATCGTAGATGCGCAACGTGCGCGCGAGCAGGGTTCGGCGGGCGCCCGGATCCGCCGTCCGGCGGGCCTGCGGCACGGTGAACAGGGCCAGGCCCACGGTCGCGCCGAGGTAGATCCCGGTCGTGACGAGATGGAACCAGAAGAGCATCCAGCAGGGGTACCCAAAAGGGGTCGTCGGCGAAAGGGGGTTTGCGTTGGCGGAGAACGGCTGCTTGTTATGCTGAAGAGCTGGAGTTTGCGATGAAACCGAGCAAAGAGATGTTCGATTCTGCCCGCGAGCTGCACGTCGGCCGCGTGGCTGCCTACAAACGCGGCGATCTGAACGACGCGGAGTTTCGCCCCATCCGCCTGTCGTACGGACTGTACTACCAGCTCGACCACACGAGCTACATGCAGCGCATCAAGATCCCCGGTGGCTTGATGACGGCCCGGCAGATGGAAGTCCTCGCCGACATCACCGACGACTACGGGCGCGGCATCACGCATGTCACGACGCGCCAGGACGTACAGATCCACTGGGTGCCGCTCGAGAAGGTCGGCGAGATGTACGAACGCCTCGAGGCGGTCGGCATCACGGCGCGCGGCGCCTGCGCGGACAGCGTGCGCAACGTCACCGCGTGTCCCTTTGCCGGGGTCGAGCCGAACGAGCCGTTCGACGTCACGCCCTACATGCAGGCGATCCACGACTGGTTCCTGTTCAACCCGTTGAACCTCACGCTGCCGCGCAAGTTCAAGATCGCGCTCGAGAGCTGCCCGCTCGACTGCGCCCAGGGGACGATCAACGACATCGGACTGTATGCACGCGAGCAGGACGGGGCGCAGGGTTTCTCGGTCTGGGCGGGCGGCGGCCTTGGCGCCGCGCCCTTTCTCGCCGTGCCGGTGCTCGACTTCGTGCGTGCCGAGGACGTCCTGATCGCCTGCGAGGCGGTGGTGCGGATCCAGCACCGCTCGGGCGAGCGCAAGCTGCGCCACAAGGCGCGGCTCAAGTTCCTGGTGAAGAAGCTCGGCCTGGAGCGCTTCCGCGAGATGGTGCGGACCGAGGTTGACCGCGTCGACGCGGATCGTGGCGCGGAGCTGCGTGCGGACGTGCGCTCCGCCATCGCCGGCTATCGGACGCCGCGTCCGGCCGGTCCGACCGATCCGGTCGCGCCCCGCCCGGGATTCGAATCGTGGCTGCGCACCAACGCGCCGGCGCAGCGCGACGCCGCGTTCTGCTCCGCCATCGTGGCCTTGCCGCTCGGTGACATCACGGCGGACGAGCTGCGTGCCCTGGCTAATCTCGCGCGCCAGTACGGCGACGGCACGACGCGCGCCACCAACGACCAGAACATCGTCTTCCAGTCGGTGCACCGCACGGCGCTGCCCGCATTCCATGCCGCACTCGCGGACCTGGGATTGGCCGATCGCGGCGCGTCGCTTCTGACCGACGTGGTGTCGTGCCCGGGGCTCGACTACTGCAGCCTCGCGGTCACGCGCTCGATGGGCGTCGGCGAGAAGATCCGCAACCAGCTCGCCGAAGCCAAGGTCGACGGCGAGTCGCTGGGCCAGTTCCACGTCAAGATCAGCGGCTGCCCCAACTCCTGCGGCCAGCATCACATCGCCGACATCGGCCTCACCGGGATGATGGTCAAGGACGAAAACGGCGTCGAGCGGCCGCACTACTCGCTGCTGGTCGGCGGCGCGGTCGGGGAAGGGCGCACGCTCATCGGCAAGCGCCTGTTCGGCCGCTTCGCCGAGGACGACGCGCCACGCGCGATCATCGCGCTGGCACGTCACTTCGACGGCAAGCGCGAGGCCGGCGAGCGCTTCGCCGAGTTCGTGCGCCGCGTCGGCACCGACGAGCTCGACACGGTGGCGCAGGAGGCCGTCGGCGGTGCCATCCGGTGAGCGGCTCGATGACGATGCCGGCGACGTGGTGTCGCAGGAGCCGGCCGGCGAGCTGTTCTACCGCGGCACGCTGATCCGGCTGTCGCGTGGCGGCGGGCACGGCGTGGTGCGCAGCGCCAGCACCGGACGCGAGGTGCCGTTCGAGTTCCAGCACGTGGTCGTGCTGGGAGATCCTGGCCGCACGGGTGCGGTCGAGCTGCGCGAGGGGATGACCGTGGGCTACGACGTCGGCTGGACCTCGCGCGGCCTGCGCGTGACCAAGATCTTCACGATCCCGCCGCGCGAGGCGTCTGCGATCACAGCGGAAGACCCGTCCGGAACGTGAAGTAGCGGCCGAGAAACTCCCCGACGAGCACGGCCAGGGTCGCGATGTAGAACAGCCCGGTCGCCGCCATGGTCTGGGGGATCGCGAGGACGCGCCGGATCAGCGCTGCCATCGCCAGCGCCGCGATGGGGCCGAGTACGAGACGCAGCAGCAGGAGTTCGAGGTGCGCCTGCAGAGGGTCGCTGGCGCCGGACGGGGTGCCGGTCAGGAGCAGGCTGCCGAGGATGGCGACCAGCCCCGCGATCTCCACCCACAGCGCTCCGACGAAGAAGCGGAAGCAGCGGTGGAACGGCTCGATCTCCATCCCCGGGTCGATGAGATACCAGTGTCCGATCAGCATCCCGGTGGTGACCGCTCCGAGAGCAGCCGCGGAGGCGAGGGTGCTCCAGGCTGCCAGGACGTGCAAAACGACTCCGCTGTCCGGAAAGAGGCTCCAGGAGCTGGCGCTCAACGCCGCGGTCCCGGTCAGCAGCGAAGCCGCGTAGAGCCGGGCGCGCAGGCCCATGCGCTCGCCCCAGAGAGTCGCCATGTACAGCGCGAACAGGACCATGAAAGCGAGCCAGAGCACGACCTCGACCAGCCCGACACCGCTCGCCGCCCGCGTACCCCACAGGTACGCGGTGCCCGCACCGCCGATCAGGGTCGCGCTGAGAAAGACGCCAGCACTGGACTTGAAGAATCCGCGCTCGAGCCCGTGGAAGGGAGGCACCGCAAGCGACAGCAGGCCGCCGACCCCGAGCTGACAGAACACGAGCAGGAAGCAGCGCGCAAAGAGGGTCATTGCGGCTGCCGCCCGCGGCCTGTTTGATCGTCGTTTGGACGCGTGCGAGTTTGGCTGGCCAACCCCGTGAAAGGAGACCGACGAGAGTGATCCATGTCCGCTTGCCTTACAGAATAATCCTCGTGATCGGCACCCTCGTGGCGCTGTCCGCGTGCAGCGGCGGAGATGCCAAGCAGGCCGAGGTCGACGCGCTCCGCCAGGAGCTGGCCGCGATCAAGCACAGCCAGGCGGAGATGCAGCAGACGCTCGCCGTGCTCGCGAAGGCGGTTCAGGCAACGGCCGCGCTGGCCGAGAACGCGGATGCACCCGGGCGCGAGGTGATCCACCGGATCCCGACCAGCTACTCGCCGCGCAAGGGCGACCCGATCACCCCCGTGACTGTGGTCGAGTTCGCGGACTTCCAGTGCCCGTACTGTCAGGCTGCCGCGGGCCTGCCGGACCAGCTCCTGAAGGAGTTTCCGACCGACGTGCAATTCGCCTTCAAGCACTATCCGCTCGGCCGGCACAAGGACGCGTTCAATGCTGCCAAGGCCGCCTGGGCAGCCCAGGGGCAGGGCAAGTTCTGGGAGATGCACGATCTGATCTACGGCGGCGACATCACGCAGATCTCGATCGAGGAGCTACGCGGTTACGCCGAGAAGCTCGGTCTCGACATGGCCCGCTTCGATGCCGACATGACCTCGACGAAAGCGGCGCAGATGGTCGGATTGGACAAGCAACTCGGCAAGGCCATCAAGATCGCGGGCACGCCGGCGTACTTCGTGAACGGCCGGCGGGCGCCCGATCGCTCGCCGGCCACGATCCGCGCGATGGTGGCGGAGGAGATAGCGAAGCTCAAGCAGGGCGCGCAGTCGTGACCGGATGCACTCGTGATTTGCGAAATCGTTCGCAGTTCCGGGTGCCTCCGCTAAGGGTTCGTGGTAGCTTCGACGATATCGCAGAAGCAGGGGGGCTCCCATGGGCAAGCAAGGTGCATCGCAGCGGGGGTGGTTCGTCACGGTTGGGGTTGGATGCCTGGTCGGCGTGTTGTCGGCCGCTTCGCTCAGCCTGGCGCAGGGTAACCCGGTGCCGGACTCGACCGAGGACAGCTCGTTCTCGGCCTACGGACCACCGATCGCGCTCAACGAAGCGCCGGCGGAGCAGGATGCCTTCTCCGACAACCGGCCGATCGCTCCGGCCCCCTGGAATCGCCTCGTCTCGCTCGATCTCAGCCTGGGCTCGATGCTGATCAACACCGTCTTCTTCCCCGTCAAGCTGGCGTTGGGAATCGTCGGCGCCGAGGTCGGCGGGCTCGCCGGGGCGATGAACGGCGGCGACCAGGAGGCGGCACGCGGGGTGTGGAACGTCACCACCGACGGCTCCTATTTCGTCACCCCGGAGGATCTCGACGGGCGCGGCCAGTTCACGCTCGGTAGCGACGCGCCCTAGTGCAAAGAGGGGGACTCTGTCCCCCTCCTGCACCGCGGCAAAGCCGCGCCGGAGCCTCCTCCCCCGGCTCGCTCACGCTCGGCCGCGCCCTGCGCGCGTGTGTATTCGAGTCTCGAGTCGGGCTCCGAGTCGCGTTTGACGTTTCGCGAACGATCAGTCGCCGAGCTCGGTCACGATGCCGAGGCTGCTGAGCGCCTCGATCAGTTCGCCGCTATAGCGTTCGTACGGCGTCGAGCTCGCGGCCCACCATTCGTCATCGGCCGCGCGTGCCAGCACCACCGAGAACGGCCCGTTCAGTCGCTCGGTGAAGACCAGCAGGTCCCCCGAAGCGCTGTCCTCGAGGAGTGCCGGGCGCAGGTCGAGGGTCGGCCGACGGAGCGCGATCTCCGAGCCGCTGGCTGCGAAGGAAGCGGCCAGCGGGATCGGTTCGGGCAGGATCGGTCCTGCAGCCTCCGGCTCGCCGCCGGCCGCCGATGAGGTCGGCAGGCCCTCGCGGCTACGCTGCTGGATCTCGAGCGCGAGCGCGCCGGGGTGGACCAGCGTTTCCGCGCGTTGCACCCGTCGCCGGACCGTCAGGCCCACGTACAGGGAGGCCGGAACGATGGCTGGCCGGGTCAGGCCGGCGAAGAGCTGCAGCGCGAGGCGGGCGGCCTCGGCCGCTTCGCCGCCCGCGGCGGCGCGCCGCAGGGCGCATGCCGTGGTTTCGCCCAGAGCCACGTCGGTAGCTTTCTCGAGGCGCGTCGCGAGGCTTTCGAGCTGGCGGCAGTCGTCGTCATTCGGCCGGCCGGAGCCACCGTCGCGCAGCGTCCGCCGGACTCCGTCACCGACCCGCAGCGCCGCGCCCAGGATCTCCTCCGCCAGCACCACCGTCGCCTGGAGACGGCTCGCGACGGCGTGGCGCTCGATCACTCCTCCCAGGAGCTCGGCGAACGCGCGGTCTCGTTCGGCGTGATCCATCGCTCACGGCTACCAGATGCGCGCGCCCGACGCGCGCATCGCGGCCGAGGCTTTACGCTTTTCGCGGCCGCCTGCTAATGGTCCGAGGCGATGCCGCGCACCGTTCGACGAACCACGATCCCCGAGGTCCTCGAGGTCGCCCTCGAGCTCGAGCGCAAGACCATGGCGCTGTATGCCGAGTTCGTGCGGCTGTTCTCCGACGACCTCGAGCTGCGGCAGTTCTGGTTCAACATGGCGCGACACGAGGCCGCGCATTGCGGCGCCCTGATGCTCGTCGAATGCATCCTGCGCAACGACCCGGAGCTCGGCGGCGAGACCAAGGTGCTGTTCGACACCTCGACCGGCATCCGTCTGCGCTCGCTGCTGGCGGGCTATCGGCGCGAGCTGCGGCGCGGCGTCACGCGCGAGCGCGCGTTCGAGATGGCGGTCGATCTGGAGAGCTCCGAGCTGGAGGACGTCGTCGTCGACCTGTTGCAGGTGGTGCAGGATCCCGGCTGGCGGGACCAGGCCGTCAAGATGTTGATCCACGATCTGAGCGACATGAGTTATATGATCGAGAAGCACACCAAGGACGAGCGCTTGCTGGCCCGGGCAGATGCTCTCGTCGAGCGCCGCATCGGTCGCAGGGCAGCGGCAGGGGCGCCGACGCCGGCCGCCACGCCGGCAGCGCGTCGCAGCGGCGCGCCGCCCGGTCGCCGCGTGCGCTGACAACGAGCGCGCGGCGCCCTCGCCGCTACCGATTCGTCGTCAGCGAATGCCGGCGAGGTGATCGCGCGGTGTGGGCTCGACGAAGAGTCCGTTGTTGCCCGCGAGCCTGGTGATGGTCGCCCGGGCGAGCTTGCTGGGCTCCGAGTGTCCATTCTCCCAGCGGTTCACCGTGCTGACGGTGATGCCGAGCGCGTGCGCGAACTCTTCTTGCGTCATCGCCAGCCGGTTGCGCATGTCGCGGATCGAGAGACCGGTGTTCTTCGACATAACGAGTGTTGCCTCCTGAACCGCCCCGCTGGACGGCTCGCCTTTCGTGGGCGCGCCGCGGCACTTGTTTCTTCAAACGCTGCTGCGAGTCCGAACGCGCTCCGAGGGAAAGCAATCCACGTGCCCCTGCTCACGCCTTAGCCAGCGGCCTTTGCGGGGTGTTCTGGGGGCTGTGCGTCCGTCGAGCGGCATTCGAGTGACGCTGATCCGGGATTTTCTCGACGCTGCAGCAGCGCACGCGGCACCCTCCGCCTCTCGGATGGTTGGCGCAGCTCTCTTCGTCCACGGACGCTGGCGCTCGGGCCACGCGCTCGCTAGGGCGTCGTGGCGAAGCGGGCGCGGCCGCAGCAGGCTGCACGGGCCGACGACGAGGACGCACGCGGGATGTCTCGAGTAGCGACGACGTGCCAGACCGGGGATTTGGCGACTGCCCTGGCGCGCGCCAACGTCGCGCTGGTTAAGTACTGGGGCAAGCGTGACGAGACCCTGAACCTGCCCGCGGTGGGCAGCATCTCGCTCACGCTCGACGGTCTCGATGCGATCGCCACCGTCGCGCTCGCGGCCGCCAGCACCTCCGGCCCGCGTTTTCGGCAGAACGGCACGCCCGTCGGCGGTGTCGCCGGCGAACGCATGGCGCGCTTCCTCGATCTCGTGCTCGCGAGCACCGGCGAGCGTGCGCTGCTCTGCGCCGACGTGGCGGCCAACTTCCCGGTCGGTGCCGGCCTCGCTTCCTCGGCGGCGATCTTCTGTGCGGTCGCGGCGGCCGCTCTGTCGGTGCTGCAGCGCAAGGCGAGCCTGGTCGAGCTCTCGGGGCTCGCCCGGCAGGGCTCTGGCTCGGCCGCGCGCTCGGTGTTCGGCGGACTGGTCGAGTGGCGGCGCGGCGAAGCGCGCGACGGCAGCGACTCGACCGCGCACCAGATCCTGCCCGAGAAGGCCTGGGATCTGGCGCTGCTGGTGGCGATCACCAGCGAGGCGATGAAGCGCCACGCGTCACGTGATGCCATGCGCCACGTGGCCGAGACCTCGCCGCTCTACCCCGGCTGGCTCGCGGCGCAGGACGAAGACCTCGCCGCCATGCGGCGGGCGATCGCGGCACGCGACCTCGACGAGGTCGGGCGGATCAGCGAGGAGAACTGCCTGCGCATGCACGCGACCGGCTTCGCCGCGCGTCCGCCGGTCGTCTTCTGGAGTCCGGCGACCCTCGCCGTGATGGAGGCGGTCCAGGCACTGCGCGAGGCCGGGATTCCGGCGTGGTTCACCATCGATGCGGGACCACAGGTGAAGGTGCTTTGCCGGCCGGCCGATGTGGCGCGGATCAGCGCCCGGCTCTGCGACGTTCCCGGCGTGCTGCGCGTCCTGCGCTCCGGTCCCGGCGGTGGGGTCGAGATGCGCCACGGCGAGGCGCCATGGAGCTGATCGCCTCGGCACCGGGCAAGGTGTTCGTCGTCGGCGAGTACGCGGTGGTCGGCGGCGGACCGGCGGTGGTGGCGACCGTGACGCGCCGCCTGCGCGCGCGCGTGCGATCGCGACGCGGGCACGGCGAGCTGGTGGTTCGTGGTGACGGCGGGGTCGTACGTTGCTCGCTCGCGGCCGAGCGCGTCGACGAGCTACCGCGTGAAGCGCAGTTCGTCGCCGGTGCCGCGCTGGTCGGTGCGCGCTTGTTTGGTCTGCGCGGCGTCGACATCGAGGTCGATACCGCGAGCGAGCTCGACCCTGGCGCGAGTAAGACCGGCCTCGGTGGCAGTGCGGCCGCCGCGGCGGCTACGCTGTGCGCCATGTACGGCCTTGCGCGCGACGTCCTGCCCGGCGCCGACGACGAGCACGCGCGCGTCGCGGCAGCGGTCTATGCGCACCGTCTGGTGCAAGGCGGCGGCTCCGCGGCCGATGTGATCGCCGCCAGCGTCGGCGGGCTGGTGTGGATCGACGGTCTCGACGGGCGCGACGTTCCGCACGACGTGAGCGATTGCGTGGCCCGGGTGCGCCGGGGCAACGCAGTCGCGTTCGAGCGCCTCTGTCTGCCACCGGGGCTCACCCTCGAGGTGGTGTCGTCGGGGCGGGCCTGCGCGACCGGCCCGCGCGTCGCGCGCTACGCCGCACTTGCTTGGGGCGAGGACGAAGGCGTCGCCGCAGAGTCGGTTCGTGCCTGGGCTGCCGGTATGCGCGTGGCGTCGGAGATGTTCCATGCGGCATGTCGCGCGGAGGATCCGGGTCTGCTGCTGCGCTCCATTCGCGCCGCGGCCAGGCTGCTCTCGCGTCTCGGCGCTCTCACCGGAATCGCCGTCTTCAGCGCCGAGCTGCGCCGTGCCTGCTCGGTCGCCGGTCAGCTTTCCGGCGTGGCGGCGAAACCGTCGGGAGCAGGTGGTGGCGACTGCGCGATCGCGATCCTGCCCCGGGAGCGGCGCACGGAGCTCCGCCAGCTCTGGCGGCAGGCCGGACTCGAACCGCTCGAGCTCGACCTCGATCCCACGGGTGCTCGTTGCGAGGTGATGGCGTGAAGCGGCGCGTGCAGAGACCGCTTGCCGAGGCGACCGACGACGTCGCCGCGCGCAAGAATTCGCACCTCGACATCTGCATCCGCGAGGACGTCGAGGCCGCCGAGAAGACGACCCTCTTCGAGCAGGTCGAGCTGGTGCACGACGCGCTGCCCGACCTCGCCCTCGACGACGTCGACTGTCGGCTGCGCTGGCTCGGCAAGGAGCTCGCGGCTCCACTGGTGATCACCGGGATGACCGGCGGCACCGCAGAGGCCTTCGCGGTCAACCGCGACCTCGCGAAGGTGGCCGAGGATGCCCGCATCGCGTTCGGCGTCGGCAGCCAGCGCGCCATGCAGAAGCGGCCGGACAGCGCCTGGACCTACCGTATCCGCGAGTTCGCGCCGACGACGGTCCTGCTCGCCAACATCGGGCTGGCACAGGCGCGCACCATGTCCGCCGCCGATCTCCAGCCGCTGATCGAGGAGCTCGCCGCCGATGCCCTGTGCTTGCACCTCAACGTCGCCCAGGAGCTGATCCAGCCCGAAGGCGATCGCGACTTCCGGCAGGGCACGCAAGCGTTCCGCCGGCTGTGCCGCGAGCTGCCGGTGCCGGTGATCGCGAAGGAGACCGGCTGCGGGATCTCGCGCGACGTCGCCTTGCGCCTGCGCGCCGCCGGGGTCAAGCACATCGACGTGTCGGGTGCGGGCGGAACCTCGTGGGTGCGGATCGAGGCGCTGCGCGCCCCGGCGGGGGGCGGGCTCGGCGACCTCTACCGAGACTGGGGCATCCCCACCGCGGCGAGCCTGCTCCAGGTGCGTGGACTGGGTCTGCAGGTCATCGCCAGCGGTGGCGTGCGCAACGGCCTCGATGCGGCCAAGGCGGTGGCTCTCGGCGCCACGCTCGCGGGAATGGCGCTGCCCGTCTACCAGGCCTATCGCGAGGGTGGCCTGGCGGCCGCGCGCGCCTTCGTCGCGCAGACCATCGCCGGGCTGCGCATGGCGATGCTGCTCACCGGGGCGCGCACGCTGGCCGCGCTGCGCCGCCGTCCGGTGGTGCTCGGCCCGGCGCTCGGGCGCTGGCAGCGACAGTCCGGCACCGCCGTGACGCGGCGCAAGACGTGAGGACGCCGCGATGACAGGGCCGCGACAGTCCCGGATTCCAGGCTTCCACGCGCTGCCGGTGGCCGAACGTCAAGCGTTCATTGCGGATCTCGTCGGGCTGACGGCGGAGGAGCGCGCGTCGTTGCTGAGTGAAGCGCCGCTCGCTCTCGAGACCGCAGCGCGGCTCACCGAGAACACCATCGGGGTCTACGCCTTGCCGCTCGGGGTGGCCTTGAACTTCGTGATCAACGGCCGCGACACCCTGGTGCCGATGGTCACCGAGGAGCCCTCGGTGATCGCGGCCGCGGGCAACGCGGCGCGCCTCGCCCGGGCGTCGGGGGGCTTTGCCGCCGACGCGGATCCTTCCTGCATGATCGCCCAGGTCCAGCTCGTCGATGTCGCGGAACCCGAGGCTGCCTGTCGCCGGATCGAGCAGGCGCGGGACCGGATCCTGGCGCGCATCGACGAGATCGAGCCCGGCATGGCGCGCCGTGGCGGCGGCGCACGCGGCGTCGAAGCCCGCGTCGTGCACGCACCGCTCGGCCACGTCTTCGTGGTCGCGCACCTGCACGTGGACGTCGGCGACGCGATGGGCGCGAACGCGATCAACACCATCGCCGAGGGAACGGCGCCGCTGCTCGCCGAGCTGGCCGGCGGGACCGCACATCTGCGGATCCTCTCGAACCTGACCGACCGCCGGCTGGCGCGGGCGAGCGTGCGCTACGACCTCACCGACCTCGGCATGGCGGGCCGCGATGGGGCCGCGGTCGCAGCCGCCGTCGAGCTCGCCAGCCTGTTCGCCGAGGCCGACCCGTACCGGGCCGCGACGCACAACAAGGGCATCATGAACGGCATCGACGCGGTCGCGCTGGCGACCGGCAACGACTGGCGCGCGCTCGAGGCCGGCGCGCACGCGTACGCGGCGCGCGGCGGGAGCTACGGCGCGCTCTCCACCTGGCGGGTCGAGGACCGGGTCCTGGTCGGCAGGATCGAGCTCCCGGTCGCGGTCGGAACGGTCGGCGCGACCGTTGACGGCAATCCGCGCGCGCGGCTGGCGCTCAAGCTGCTCGGCGTGTCGGGGGCCCGCGAGCTGGCCGCGGTCCTGGCCGCGGTCGGGCTGGCGCAGAACTTCGCCGCGCTGCGCGCGCTCGCGACCGAGGGGATCCAGAAGGGTCACATGTCGCGCCACGCGCGCGTGGTCGCGACCGCGGCCGGCGCCACGCCCGATCAGGTGGAGGTGCTCGCCGAGGCGCTGATCGCGGCGGGTGACATCAAGGTCGAGCGCGCCCGGCAGATGCTGGCCAGTGGGCTGCGTGGGCTGTCGGCCGGCGTGGGCCCGCGAACGTCCTCCTGAGAGCGGAGGGGTGGTGCCCGCAGCCAAGTTGCAACGCGCGTCCGCCACCGCCGCAGGTAAGGTGATCCTGCTCGGCGAGCATGTCGTGGTGCACGGCCATCCTGCGATCGTCGCCGGAATCGACCGTGGCGTGCGCGTGACGGTGGTGCCGCACGGCTCCGCCGGCGGAGCGCCGGACGCGGCGGACGCACGGCTCGGGCAGGCGATCGGTCTGGCCACTCGGCTACTTGGCCTCGGTCCGTGCCAGTTCGAGGTGGTGATCGAGGGCGACCTGCCGGTCGGCATGGGCCTGGGCAGCTCGGCGGCGCTCGCCGTCGCCCTGCTGCGTGCGCTCGCCGCCAGTGCCGCGCGCGCGCCGTCGGATGACGAGCTGGCGGCGCACGCACACGAGATCGAGCGTCTTTTCCACGGCACGCCGTCGGGCGTCGACAGCACGGCCTCCACCTACGGCGGCGTGCTGTGGTTCGAAGCCGGCCCACCGGTCCGCTACGAGCGCCTGCTCTTGCCCGCGCCGCTGCCCATCGTCGTCGCGCTGTCGAAGACGCCGCACGCGACGTCGCAGACCGTCGGCAGCCTGCGCGAGCGTGCGGCGCGTGCGCCCGAAGTCTACCAGCCGGTGTTCGTCGCTGTCGCAGCACTGGTCACGGCAGCGCGCGCCGCGCTGTGCGCTGACGATCGCGCCGGGCTCGGCGCGCTCATGACGATGAACCACGGCCTGCTGCGCGCGTGCGGCGTATCGACCCCCGAGCTGGACGCGCTCGTCGAGGCAGCGCTGGCCGCGGGCGCGCTCGGCGCGAAGCTGACCGGGGCTGGTGGGGGCGGGGCAGTGCTCGCGCTACCGGACGGCCCGCCCGGCCCTCTGCTGGCGACCCTGCGCGCCGCCGGTCACGATTGCTTCGCCGCCACGTTGGGGGCGGCGCCGGCGTCCCCGGCTGCAGTTCGCTGATGCGCGCTCGCGCCGGTTTGCTACGACGGCCGTCGTGACGCGAAGCGCGAAGCTGGCACGGCCGGAAGGCAAGACGAAGCCGCGCATCTCGGCGACGTCATGGGTGCTGATCGCGACTCTGGCCGGCACGGCCATGCTGGTCTACACCGGGCTCACCACCGGCGAGTGGCGCGGCGTGGTCATCAGTGAGGTGCAGATCGTCGTGGTCGGTCTCGCGACCTGGCTGGTCCTGCGCGCGGACTGACGCGCTCGATTCAGGCAGCGCCGTGGCCGCGCGCGAGTTGCTCCATCCGCAGCGCGAGCGCGAAGTCGTTGTCGGTGATCCCGCCGGCGTCGTGCGTCACCAGGTCGACGCGAACCGTCTGGTAGACGTTGGACCACTCCGGGTGGTGGTTCATCGCCTCGGCGGCGAGCGCCACGCTCGCCATGAAGCCGAACGCCGCCACGAAGTCGGCGAAGCGGTACTCGCGATGCAGCTTGCCTCCACTCAGCGTCCAGCCCGGTAGCTCTCCCAGGCGGCGTGCGATCTCGGCGTCGTCGAGCTTCTTTCTCGGCATCGGTCGACCCTCCCCCTGGGACCCGGCTGCGATCTGCTCGAGGCGTAGCCGTTCGCTTGACCATTCTCCATCGCGGGCGCTAACCGGAGGCGATGGAAAGCAACGAGATCCGCGCGGTCCTCGTGCTCGTGACGTTCGCAACCCTGCTCGTGTCGGGCTGCTCGGACAGCTCATCGAGCAGCTCGACCACCCTGCGTGTCGGCGTCGCGGCGGTGCCGATCACGCCCTGCGGCGCCAACGCGGCGTGGGACGGCCCCGTCACCGCGAGTGGCGTCTGGGGTGAGTCGTACGCGGACGCGAACGGCAACGGTCGCTACGACGTCGGCGAGACGTTCACCGACGACGCGCGCAACGAGGCCCTCGATGCACAATCGAAGGGCAAGTACGACGGCATCTACATGGCGGGCTTCGGCGCGGACCGGATCGCGCTCGGCTGCCACGACGACATCTGGGCACGCACCATCGTCGTCGACGACGGCACGACAAGGCTCGCGATCACCTCGGTCGACCTGGTCGGCACGCTCAAGTACGGCTCGTACTACGGCTTTGCGCATGCCGAGGCCATGGTCGACCCGGCGCTCGGCGTGACGAACTTCATCCACGCCAGCACGCACAACCACCAGGGACCCGACGCGCTCGGGCTGTGGGGCACGGATACCGTGGTCGACGGCAAGTTCCCGCTCTACCTGGCCTTCATCGATCGCCAGGTGGCAAGCGCGATCAGCGCCGCCGTCGGCGCCCTCGAGCCGGTGCGCGAGGTGCGCGGCTTCCGGACCGATCCAGACGAGAGCCCCGACCTGCGCGGGCTCCAGGTGCGCACCGGCTGCCGGCCGCCATTCATCTTCGACAGCGAGCTGCGGGCGCTGTCGTTCACCGGTGCGAACGGCACGATTGCGACGCTGCTCAACTGGGGCACGCACCCGGAGTCACTCGAGAGCGAGAACGAGCTGATCACGTCGGACTTCCCGCACTACATCCGCGACGAGGTGGAGCGTCAGGTCGGCGGCACCGCCGTCTATCTCTCCGCGGATCTCGGCGCCGCGGAGATCGTCGGTGACACCTGCGTCGGCGGCGCGGATGCGCGCAACGCGGACGGTAGTAACGAGTTCGACAGTCGCGACGGCATCGGCTTCCCGCGCACCGAGCGCATCGGCCGGATGGTCGGCGACATCGCGGCGCGTGGCCTGCTCGCCGCGCCGACGATCGAGGCCGCCAGCCTCGACGTGCGCACCGCGAGCAAGCGCCTGGCCGCGTCCAACGCGACCTTCGAGCTGGCGCGCTCGCTCGGCATCCTCGATCTCGATGCGCAGGTGTACGATCCGGCGCTGTGTCCGGGCGGCACCGGGTTGTGCGGCCTGTTCGAGCAGACCGCGGTCACCGTGGCCGATGGCGACGGCAAGCCGCAGGTGCAGATCATCACGATCCCTGGCGAGATCTTCCCGGAGCTCTATCTCGGCGTCGCCGAGCACCGTCGCACCGACTGCCCTGCGGCCGACACCGGCCGCCCCGCCGAGCCGTCGATCCGCGACGCCATGGAAGCGCCGTTCCGCCTGGTGTTCGGCCTGTCGCCCGACGAGCTGGGCTACATCGTGCCGGGCTACGACTACTACCCGGCCAACATCTTCGACGAGCAGCGCGACCCGTGCGACGGCCAGGAGTACGACCCCAGCTACCCGCGCCGGCGCGTGCCGACGCACTACCACGAGGTGCTTTCGATCGGCGTCGAGGCGGCCAGCTACGTGACCTGCACGGCGGTCGAGCTCTTCCAGGGCAGCGCGGCGCTCGCCGGGCAGCCGGCCTGCGAGGCGCTCCCCTGAGAGCGTGGATCGCGGCGGCCCTGCTCGCGCTCACGGCGCAGCCCGCTCTCGGCCACCTGCTGCCGAGCGGCGCGACCAGCCTGCTGCGCATGATGGCGGCCGCCGACGGCATGCTGGTCGCGCGCGCCGCGGCGGCGACGCGCGCACGCGGCGAGCACGACGCCGCGACGCCGTTCCTGGCGCGGGAGAAGATCGCCGGCGAGGTGCCGAGCGAGGGTTTCGTGCTCGATCAACGTCCGCCGATCCTGCGCTACGCGGAGGTCCAGGACGCGCTGCTGCTGGTCGCGCGCGAGCAGGAAGGTGCGGCGCGCGCGCGCTGGATCTCGGTCCAGCCAGCGGGTGCCGGAATCGTCCTCGACGGACCCACGGTCAGCGAGCAGACGCGTGTCGTTCTGCGCGAGCTCTGGGCAGCCGTGCACCCGGAGCCGGGAGCCGAGCCAGACGTGGCCGCAGCCGCGAAGGCATTGCTGGCAGCCTTGACGCTGTCCGAGCAGAAGCTGCGTGCGCTCGCGTTCCTCGATCTGTCGACGCTCGCCAACGATCCGCAGCACCTGCCGCCGCTCATCACCGAGCGGCTGCTCGGCTACGGCGGACAGCCGGAAGACGACGCACAGATGGCACCCGCGGTGCGCGATCTCGGACGCAGGCTCACCTCGCGCGGCACCGCCGGCAACGCGCCGCCCGCGGCGACAGGAGCGAAGCAACCATGAGTCCAGCGAGTCCAGCGGGTGGGGTAGCCCAGGCGAGCCGCAGCGAGATGGTGTCCCGTCCGGGCGGGGAAGGGCTCGTGCGCTGGTGGGAGCCGCGAGGCGAAGCGATCGCGAGCCTGGTGATCGCGCACGGCTACGCCGAGCACAGCGGCCGCTACGAGGCGGTCGGCGCGCGGCTCGCGGCGAGCGGCCTCGCCGTCTGGACGACCGATGTGCGCGGCCACGGACGCGCCAGCGGCGAGCGCGCGAGCGTAGCGGCGATCGGCGACCTGGTCGACGACGTCCATGCCGAGGTCGTACGCGCACGGGCGGCGCGGCCCGGCCTGCCGCTCTTTCTCCTCGGCCACAGCATGGGAGGCCTGGTCGCGACGACGCTGGCGCTCGCGCACCAAGGCGAGCTGGCGGGTTTGATCCTGTCGGGACCCGCCGTCGGTGATCCTTCGGGCATCGAGCCGCTGCTCGACCTCGACCCGCTTCCGGAGGTCGTGCTGTCGTCGGAGATGCTGGCGCGCGACCTGCGGGTGGGGGCCGACTACGATGCCGACCCGCTCAACTACCGTGGCCCGTTCCGGCGTGAGACCTTGCGCGCCCTCACCGGTGGGGCGAGAGCCGTGCGTGGCCGCTTCGCCGAGCTCCGGCTGCCCCTGCTGGTGCTGCACGGCGCCGAAGACCAGCTCGTCGTGGCCGCCGCCAGCGAGGATCTCTTCGCCGGAGCCTCGTCTGCGGACAAGGAGCTGACGATCTACCCCGGGCTGCGCCACGAGATCCTGAACGAGCCGGAGGGCCCCGAGATCACCGACCGCATCGCGGGCTGGGTGCGCGCTCACGTCGCCTGAGTGGCCTCGGCGCTCGGCGGCCAGCTTGGCTGCATGGGCCGAGCTTTGCTACCAGAGCCCACTGATCCCGGCGCGTCCGGCATCACGCGATCATGTCTGAAGCGCCAGAGCAGAAGGCCACCCCCGGCGAGGAAACGGAACCCGAGGAAGCGATCGCGTTCGCATCGCTGCCGCTGCCCGCAGTGGTCCACACCGGCATCGCCAACGCCGGCTTCACCCACTGCACGCCGATCCAGGCGAAGATCCTGCCGCTGTCGCTCGCCGGCCGGGACGTCGCCGGACAGGCGCAGACCGGGACGGGCAAGACGGCGGCCTTTCTCATCACCGTGTTCACGCGCCTGCTCGAGCACGGCAAGGAGCTCAAGCCCGCCGCGCCGCGCGCGCTGTGCATCGCGCCGACGCGCGAGCTCGCGGTGCAGATCGCCAAGGACGCCGAGCTGCTCGGTGCCGGCAACGGGCTGGTGATCCAGGCGGTGTACGGCGGCGTCGATTACAAGAAGCAGCGCGAGAACCTGCGCCAGGACGTCGACATCCTGGTCGGTACGCCCGGTCGCCTGATCGACTACTGGAAGCAGGGCGTCTACCGGCTCAACGCGGTCGAGATCCTGGTCATCGACGAAGCCGACCGCATGTTCGACATGGGCTTCATCAAGGATCTGCGCTTCCTGCTGCGGCGCTGCACCCCGACCGAGCAGCGTCAATCGATGCTGTTCTCGGCGACGCTCTCGCACGACGTGATGGAGCTCGCCTACATGTTCATGAACGAGGCCGTGAAGGTCGAGGTGAACCCGGAGCAGGTCACCGCCGAGGGCGTCGAGCACCACCTCTACCACGTCGGCCTGCACGAGAAGGTGCCCGCGCTGCTCAGCATCCTGAAGCGCGAGGGCGCCGACCGCACCCTGGTGTTCGTCAACATGCGCCGCACGGCGGATCACATCTGTCGCACGCTGGCCGCGAACGGCTACGCGGCGGAGCAGATCACGGGCGACATCGAGCAGCGCAAGCGCCTGAAGATCCTCGAGGAGTTCCGCGACGGCACGCTACCGATCCTGGTCGCGACCGATGTCGCCTCGCGCGGCCTGCACATCGACGGCGTCACGCACGTCGTCAACTACGATCTGCCGCTCGACCCCGAGGACTACGTCCATCGCGTCGGCCGCACGGCACGGGCGGGCGCCTCGGGAATGGCGATCTCGCTCGCGTGTGAAGACTACGTCGAGGGTCTCGAGGGGATCGAGAAGCTGATCGGCTTCAAGCTGCCGCACGACTTCCCCGACGAGAGCATGCTGCTGCCCTACAAGCATGCGCCGCGGCTGCCGCGCCGTCGCCCGGAAGACAGCGCGCGACGCGGCGGGGGCAACGACCGCGGGCCGCGCACCCGCGAGCGGCGCACCGACCGGCCGGCACCGGAGCCGCGCGCGGCTGCACCCGTGGTCGCGGCACCTGCGATCGCAGCGGCGACGCCGAGCGCGGGCGAGGGCGGCGAGGCGGCACGCAAACCACGGCGCCGCCGGCGGCGCGGCAGCCGGAGCGGCGAGGGCGCACCGAGTGGCGAAGCCGCGGTTCCGGCTGCTCCCAAGCCGAGCGGTTCCGAGGACTGACCGCCGAACCCGCTCGCCCGCGGCGACGCCGTCGGAACGACAGCGCACGCCGATCAGCACTTCGTGCGCGCTTCCCGGTACCGAGCGTGGCGCGCCTTGCGGGCCCTGGGCGGAGATTGTAGCGATCGATACGTGATCGCCGGAAGCCTCGAACGCCTGCGCGAAACGCTCGTCTGGGTGAGCGAACGCGTGCCCTTCTACCGCGAGCGCTTCGCCGCCGCGGGCATCCGGCCCGTGACCATCGGTCCGGACGAGCTGGCGCGCATCCCGGTGCTGCGCAAGGCCGACCTGGTGCGCAGCCAGCGTGAGCGGCCGCCCTTCGGCGAGCTGCTCGCGGCGTCGCGCGAGGAGTTCGCGAGCATCCACACCTCACCGGGTCCGATCTTCATCCCGCGCATCGCAGCCGAGCGCGGCGGCACACCGGCTCTGGTCGAGGAGATCGCGGCCATGGGCGTGCGTCGCGGCGAGGTCGCGCACGTGACGCTCAACTACCACCTCATGCCGGGCGGGCTGCGCATCCATCGCGCCTTCGAGGAGTTCGGCTGCCTGGTGATCAACGGCGGCGTCGGCAACACCGAGATGCAGGTGCAGGTCGCGCGCGCGTACGGCGCGTCGGTCTACGCCGGTACCCCGAGCTTTCTCCGCCAGATCGGCGTGGTCGCGCGCGAGGCCGGGATCGACCTGCGCCGCGAGATGCCTTACCGCGTTGCCTTTTCGACCGCAGAGAAGCTGACGCCGGAGCTGCGCGCGGAGCTGGACGAGATGTTCGGGGTCGAGCTCTTCGACCACATCGGCGAAGCGCAGATCGGGCCGGTCGCGGGCGAGTGCATGGCGCATCAGGGCATGCACCTGTCGGCCAACGACCTGTTCTGCGAGTTCCTCGATCCGGAGAGCGGCGCGCCGGCGGAAGCCGGAGGCGTCGGCGAGCTGATCGCGACCCATCTCGGGCCGCGTGCGCTGCCGCTGGTGCGCTACGCGCCGGGTGATGCCTACCGGCTCCTCGCCGGAACCTGCCCGTGCGGCAACCCGTCGCCGCGCGTCGAGTTCTTCGGCCAGGTCGGCGCGATCCGCAAGGTCAAGGGTGTCCTGATCCACCCGATCGCGGTCGCCGACTACCTCGGACGATTTCCCGGCACCAGCCGCTTTCAGGTGGTCGTCGAGCAGCGTCCAGGCGAGAGCTTCGAGCGCGCCACGGTGCGCGTCGGCGTGGCGGATACGGCGCTGGTCGCGAGCGACGCCGCGCGTGACCTCGCTGGGCGCATCGCCGCCGGCATCAAGGGCGCCCTGCTGATCCAGATGGACGTCGAGATCTGCGCCGAGGACGAGATTCCCGCCGAAGCCGCCGGACCGTCGTTCGCGCGCGCGATCGTCACGAGCAACGCGGCCTGAGCGCCCGCAGCAAGGAGGCGAGTTTGGCCAGCCCGTTGCGCATGCCGCCTGCGGAGCAACTGCTCTACGATCCGGAGGTCCAGACGATGGCCCCGGAGCCGCTGCGCGCGCTCCAGGAGGAGCGCCTGCGCCGCCAGATCGAGCGTGTCTTCACGCAGCCGATCCCGCTGTTCCGCCGCCACCTCGAAGCGGCCGGCGTGCGCGATGCGCGCGACGTGCGCACGCTCGCCGACCTGGCGCGCATCCCGACCCTGAACAAGGACCACCTGCGCGCGAGCGAGGCCGCGTTGCCGCCGTTCGGCGACTACCGCGGCTCGGCGCCCGAGTCGTGGGTGCGCATCGGACAGACGACCGGCTCGAGCGGTCGGCCGACGCTCATCGTGTGGACGCAGCACGACCTCGAGGTCGACTACGCGGCGTCGGCGCGTGCGCGCTGGCGCTGGGGCCTCCGTCCCGGGATGAAGTTCGCGCAGGCGCACCCGTACGGCCTCTATGCGGGCGGCTGGCACATGTGTCACGGCGTCGAGGCGATGGGCTGCCTGAACATCCCGAGCGGCCCGCCCGCGACCCAGGAGCACATGGAGCGCGTCGTCAAGCTGTGGCAGCGGCTGCAGCCCGACATGTACCGGCTGTTCGGCAACGCCGGCGTCAAGTACTACGAAGCGGCCCAGGGCATGGGCGTGGTTCCCGAGCAGGAGCTCAACTTCAAGCGCGCCGGCGATCATCCGGCCGCGCAGTTCGACGCCGTCAGCGCCGGCCTCGAGGCGCTCGGCATGCTCGGCTCGGCGTGCTCCGAGAAGAACGGCGCACACCTCTGCGAAGATCTGGTGATCGTCGACGTCATCGACCGCCGCACCGGCGCGCTGATCGAGAACCACGGCCGCGGCAACCTGGTGGTGACCATCCTCGAGAAGGACAACTTCCTGCTGCGCTACGACCTCGAGGACCTGGTCACGATCAACCTCGACCCTTGTCCCTGCGGTGAGACGCACCGGCGCCTGTTCTACGACGGCCGGGTGAGCGACGCGGTGCCGGTTTTGCTCGACGACGGGCGAAGCATCAAGGAGATCCTGCCGATCGACGCGGCACTCGTGCTGTACGACTTCCCCGAGCTGGTGACGCCGTCGGTCGAGTATCAGCTGGTGCGCCCGAAGGACCCGCAGCGCACGCTGCACGTTCGCGTCGAGTACGCGAACGAGAGTACGGACGCGGTGGCGGCGCTGCGCAGCGCGCTCACGAGCCGGTTTCGCGAGCGGATCGGCATCGACGCGGCGGTCGAGGTGATGCCGCGCGGCGCCTTGCCGCGCTTCGACTACAAAGCGGCCCGGGTCGTGAACGCGTGAGCGCGCGCCGGCCACGGAGCGCGCGATGATCCGTTCGCCATTTCCGACCGCCGAGGAGATCGTCACCAGCCGCGCGCGCCGCGAGCCGATGCGGCCCGCCATCGAGTGGCACCACCACGGCCTCCTGCTGGGACGTCTCGCCGACCTCACCGCGGCGACCGCCGACGCGCTCGCGCGGCGCGTTCCGGCGGGCGCGTGCGTCGCCCAGGTGATGACCAGCACGCCCGGCGTGGTCGTCATGACGCTCGGCATCTGGCGCGCCGGCTGTACCGCTGTTCCGCTGGATCCGGGGCTGCCTCCGGAGGAGATCGGACGCCGGCTGGTGCACTCCGGCGTGCACACCGTGGTCGTGCACGAGGAGCACGTCGAGCGTGTCCAGGAGGCTCTGCGCAGCAGTGGCTGCGGAGCGGTGCTGCTGGTCTCGCGCGGTCCCGACTTGCTGCCCGCCGGGCGTCACGGTAGGCCACGCGCGCTGCGCTCGGGCGGACGCGCGCAATCCGGGTCGCGCAGCGTGCACGACATCGCCTTCCACGCCTACGCGCCGGCGGTCGACGGCGAGGTCCGCGCGATGCTGCTGAGCCACGCCAACGTGGTGGCGAGCGCGCTGCGCGTCAGTGGCGGGCGTGGCGACGGCGCCGACGACGTGGCGCTGGCGACGCACCCGCTCAGCGACGTCGCCGCCTTCGTGGCCGAGGTCCTGTCGCGGCTGATCTCCGGTGGTGCTGCGGCGATCCTCGGCCGTCCCGGTACCGACGGGCTGATCGCGACCATCGAGGACCATCGGGTGACGGACCTGTCGCTGTCGAGCGAGCTCATCGGGCTGCTGGTCGAAGGCCGGCGGATCCCGCGCCGGGCAATCCGGAGCGTGCGCAAGGTGCTGGTGCGCAACGTGCGGCTGGCGATGACCGCCAAGCGCGCGCTCGCCGACGCTTTTCCCGATGCCGAGCTGATCCAGTCCTACGGCCGGGCGGAGAGCACCGACGGCATCCTGATGGCGCGCCAGGATGGCCTGTTCCGCAAGCCGGACTCCCTCGGCAAGCCGCACCCCGGCCTGGTGGTGGGGGTGCTGGACGAGGGTGGCCGCTTGCTGCGTCCCGGGCAGCGCGGCGAGATCGTCTGCCGCGGCGCGGTGGTCATGCGGGGTTACCATCGGGCCGCGAAGCTGAGCCGCGAGGTTCTGCGCGACGGGTGGCTGCACACCGGCGATCTGGGCTACATCGACGAGGACGGCGAATTCGATCTGGTCGGCAGGGTGCCCGCCAGGAGCGGGCGCGTCACCGCGGCGCCTCGAGCAAGCGTGAGGAAATGACAGACAGCAAGCGAGAGCGACAGAACGACGGCGGCCGGCGTCCCGCGCCGTTCGCGGGCATCACCGTGCTCGACTTCAGCCACCAGGCAGCCGGCCCGTGGGCGACGACCCTGCTCGGCGACCTCGGCGCGAACGTCATCAAGATCGAGAAGCCCGGCCGCGGCGACTCGATCCGCTACGCGCAGGGCAAGGACACCTTCGAGACCGGCAGCCTCAACTTCTGGGGCCTGAACCGCTCGAAGCGCGGCATCACGCTCGACTTCGTGACCGACGACGGCCGCGAGGTGGTGCGGAAGATGGCCGCGCAGGCGGACGTCGTGCTCGAGAACTTCCGCCCGGGTGTCATGGACCGCCACGGCATCGGCTACGACGAGCTGTCGAAGATCAACCCGCGCCTGATCTACTGCGGCATCACCGCGTTCGGAAAGACCGGCCCGATGGAGGCCAAGCCCGGCATGGATCTGATCCTGCAAGCGACCGGCGGCATCATGGGGCTCACCGGCGAGGGCGGTGACCGTCCGCCCGTCAAGGCGGCGCCGCCGGTGGCCGACATCTCGACCGGGATCTACGCGGCGTACGCCGTCGCCGCAGCGCTCTACGAGCGCGAGCGCTCCGGTAAGGGGCAGCGCATCGACATCGCGATGCTCGACGCCGTGGTCTCGCTGCTGTCCGACGTGGCGCTGAAGGTCCGCGCCGACGACAAGGACTTCGAGCCGTTCGGCAGCGGCCACCCGGACATCGTGCCCTACCAGGCGTTCAAGGCGCGCGACGGCTACTTCATCGTCGCCTGCCTGACCAACGCCTTCTGGAAGCGCCTGCCGGCGGCGATTGGCCACCCGGAGCTGCTGCAGGACGAGCGCTTCACCGGCATGCGCGACCGCGTCAAGAACAAGCTGGCCCTGGTCGAGATCCTGACCGGCGTCTTCGCGACCGACGACGTCGCCACCTGGATCGCGCGCATCGAGGCGGCCGACATCCCGACCTGCAAGGTGAACACCGTGAAGGAGGTGTTCGCACTGCCGCAGAGCGAGGTGAACCAGATCCTGGTCAAGGTTCCACACCCGACGCGCGGCGAGATCGAGATCCTCAACACGCCCGTGCGCCTGCAGGGCAGCCCGGGCGCGGTCACGCGCGGCGCGCCGACGCTCGGTGCCGACACCGACGCCGTGCTGGAGGAGATGGGCATCCCGGCAGCGGAGCGCGAGCGCCTGCGCGGCCTCGGCGTGATCTGAAGACCAGCCCATGACCGACTTCCGCTACGTCCGCTACGCCGCCCTTGACGGCGTCGCCACGCTGCTCTGGAACCGTCCGGAGGCGAAGAATGCGATGCTGCCCGAGATGAACGACGAGGCGGGCGAAGCGCTCCGCCTCGCCGCCGCCGATCCTGCCGTGCGCGCGCTGGTACTGTCCGGGGCCGGCAGCGCGTTCTCCGCCGGCGCGGATCTGAAGCTCATGGGGCGCGGCGATCGGCTCGGACGCACCGCGATCGTCGGGCGCGAGCGCGGCAAGCACGGCATCGAGCGTACGCAGCAGCTGCTCGACTTCCCGAAGCCGACCATCGCCGCGGTGCACGGACCCGTCGCTGGCATGGCGTGCGCGTGGGCGCTCGCGTGCGATCTGGTCGTCGCCGGCGCGGACGCGAAGTTCCACTTCAGCTTCGTCAAGGTTGGATTCGTCACCGACTGCGGCACCAGCTGGCTGCTGCTGCGGCGCGTCGGCATCGGACAGGCCAAACGCGTCGTGCTCACCGCCGACCCGGTGTCGGGTGAGGAGGCGCTGCGCATCGGCCTGTGCGACGAGCTGACGCCGGCGGGTGGCGACGTCGAGAGAGCGCGCGCGCTCGCGGCGAAGATCGCGGCCCAGCCGCCGCTCGCGGTGGCCAACGCGCGACGCATCCTCGAGTACGCCGCGCGCTCGAGCTTCGCTGACGCGGCCGAGATGGAGTCGTGGACGCAGGGCGCGCTCGGCGAGACCGAGGATCACAAGGAAGCGGTGCGCGCCTTCGCCGAGAAGCGCGCGCCGAAGTTCACCGGCGCATGAGCGCGGACGCAGATTCGGTCATCGCGCCGACGCCCACGGCGGAGGAGGCGGTCGCCGAGGCGGCGCGCGTCGGGAGCCTGCCGGCGTTTGTCGCCGAGTGCGTGCGACGCCACGGCGAGCGCGAGGCCATCGTCGGCGGCGACGTGCGCTGGACGTACGCGGAGCTCGCCCGGCAAGCGGCCGGGGCGGCCGAGGGACTGCGCGCGCTCGGCGTGGCACCGGGGGATCCGGTCGGCGTCCTGCTGCCGAACTGGCCCGAGTTCTTCGCGACCGTGGTCGGCATCACGTCGCTCGGGGCGGTCGCCGTGTGCCTCAACACCATGGCGAGCGAGTCGGAGCTGGGCTTCTACCTGCGCCACGCGGGTGTCGAGCGCGTGGTCTACACGCCGCGCTTCCTGAAGCACGACTACGAGGCCATGCTCGGTCGCATCGCGCGCGGCGAAGGTGCCGGCGGGGGGGCTGCGGTGCCGCTGCGCGAGCGCGTCGCTGTGCTGCGTGACGGCGTGCCGCTGCCCGCGGGGGCGCGCGACTACCGCGACGTCGTGCGCGCGCATCCGCGCGGCGCGGAGCGGCTGGCGGAGCTCGAGGCCGAGCACGACGAGCTGCGCGACGCGCGCGCGGTGATGTTCTTCACGTCGGGCTCGACCGCACAGCCGAAGGCGGTCCTGCACGCGCACCGCGCACTCGTCCACCAGGCGTTCGTCGCCAGCGCCGCCTTCGGGCTCGATGCGCGCGACGCCTCGTGGGGCTGCCTGCCGATGTTCTTCGCCGGCGGCTTCGTCATCATCGCGCTGATCACGCTCGCGCGCGGCGGCAAGGTCGTGCTGCAGGACCACTTCGACGCCGGCCGTGCGCTCGACCTGATGGAGTCGGAAGGGATCACGTTCTACGCCGGGTGGCAGCTCGCACCCGCGCTGTGCGAGCACGAGAGCTTCTCCCGCCGCAGTCTGTCGCTGCGCAAGGGCATCTACACCAACGTCCCCGCGGCGGCGAAGCTGCTGGCGCCCGATCACGTGACGGTCGGCGCCTACGGACTCAGCGAGACCGCGACGCTGGTGTGCGCCGGGCGCTGGACCGATCCAGCCGATCTGCGGCAGCGCGGCTTCGGGCGTCCGCTGCCCGGCGTCGAGATGCACGTCGTAGATCCGGAGACCCGCGCGCCGTGCGCGCCCGGCGACGTCGGTGAGCTGCTGGTACGCGGGCCGTCGCTGATGCTGGGCTACCTGGGCGTGCCCCGCGAGCAGGCCTTCGACGGCGAGGGCTTCTTCCGCACCGGCGACTACGGCCGGCTCGACGAGACCGGGACGCTGCGCTTCGACGGCCGCCTGAAGGAGGTCATCAAGACCGCCGGCGTGAACGTCGCGGCGGCCGAGGTCGAGGCCTGCCTCGAGGGGGCGCCCGGCGTCGCCGCCGCCTACGTGGTGCCGGTGCCGCACGAGGTACGCGGTGAGAACGTGGGTGCGTTCGTGGTCCCGCGCGCGGGGACCACGCTCGACGTCGCGGCGATCCTGACGCACTGCCGGCACGAGATGGCGTCGTACAAGGTGCCGCGCCACCTGTTCGCGCTGCCCGCACCCGAGGTGCCACGCACCGGCACGCAGAAGGTGGACAAGCCGCTCCTGCGCCGCGTGGCTGCGGACAAGGCGGGCACCGCCGCGGATCTCGCCGGCGGGTCCGGGAGCTGAGGGCGGCGGCGCAGCGCGCGCATGCCGCCGCACGGATGCGTCACCTGCGCATCCTGCGCATCCTGCGCATCCTGCTGATCCTGCTCGCGAGCGTCGTGGTCGGAGCGAGCGCAGCGCGGAGCGCGGAGGCGCCCGTCGCGGCACGTGTTGGCGACGAGACCGTGCCGGTCGCCGACCTCGACCGGCGGTGCGGCGAGAAGTGCGCCGCCCTGCGTGCGGCCATCTCCGAGCGCGAGAACGCGACGCTCGCGGCGCTGATCGACGAGGCCCTGCTCGCGAGCGCGCCCGCCCCGACACCGGCCACGACCGCCGTCAGCGCGGCCGAGATCGAGCGCTACCTCGCCGAGCACGCCGCGGACTTCCACGGCCCTCGCGAGCGCGACCGCGCCGCCGTGCGCTTCTTCCTCGAGCGCGAGCGACGCGACGAGCGCGATCGCCGGCTGATCGCGGCGGCGCGCACCCGCACCGCGCCGCGCGAGGGCGGCGGTGGTCAGCCTGACGACGTCCCCGACGACGTCCTCGCCCGGGTCGGCGATCGTGCGATCCAGCGGCGCGACGTCGAGCAGCGCGCGGCGCTCGCGCTCTACCGGCTGCGCGGCGAGCTCGCGCGCGAGCGGCTACGCCGGCTCGACGAGCTGATCGCGGAGCGCCTGTGGGCGGCGGCCGCACTGCAGCGGGGCGTCACCGCCGACGCCCTGCGTGCCCGGGTGCAGGCAGCCGTGCCGCCGGTCGGCGACGACGAGATCGACCGCTACTTCGCGAGCGAGCTGCGCGTGCGCGACCCTGCGGCGACGAAGAATCCCGAGCGCATCCGCCCCTACCTCGAGTTCCGGGCCCGTCACGCCGCCGAGCAGAGCTTGGTCGCGGCGGAGCGCGCGAGGGTGGGCGTCGCCGTTCTCCTCGAGGAGCCGCCGGCGCCGCGCTTCGCGCTCGAGCCGGGTCCGGGCGGCTGGCGCGGCTCGCCGGCGCCGGGTGCGCACGTCCTCCTGCTGACCAGCTACCGCGGCGAGGCGAGCCGGCGGACCTGGCAGCTCGTGGCCGAACTGCGCGCGCGGGATGGCGTCGTGATCGGCGTGCGGCCGCTGCTGCCACAGTGGGATCCGGAGGCCACTGCGGTCGCGGCTGCGGCACGCTGTGCCGCCGCGCAGGGGCGCTTCTGGGAGATGCAGGATGCGCTCGCCAGCGCCGACCCGCTCCCCGACGCGGCCGCCGTTGCGCGCATCGCACGCTCGCTCGGGCTCGACGAGCAGGCGCTCGCCGCGTGCACGGCGAGCGCGGCGACGCTGGCGGGTATCGCCGCCGACAGCGCCGCAGCCGAGCGTCTCGGCATCGTCACGCCGCCGGTGGTCCTGGTCGAAGGGCAGGTGCTCGGTGCGCCGTCGCGCGAGCGTGTCGAGGAGGCCTTGGTGACGTCGGACGTGGCGGCTCGTCCGGGCCCATCGCCATCGCCGGACGCGTCGCCGCTCAGCGCGCCTTCCAGCTCGGCTTCCGCTTCTCCATGAACGCGCGCGTTCCCTCGGCGTGGTCCTCGGTCTGCTCCACGATCTCGAGGTAGCCGGCGGCGATCTCGTCGGCCTGCTCGATCGGCAGGCCGATGCCGCGCAGGATGCCCATCTTGGTGCCCCACACGGCGAGCGGCGCGTTCTCGCACACCATGCCTGCCAGCTCGCGCGCGCGGTCCATCAGCTTCTCGTGCGGCACGACCTCGGTGACGAGACCCACCTCGTAAGCGCGCTGCGCGCTCATGCGCTCCTTCGCGCCGAGCAGCGCCATGCGCAGCGTGACGGCGAGCGGCACGCGGCGCGCCATGCTCACCATCTCGTGCGACGACACGTAGCCGAGCGACACGTGCGTGTCGAAGAACTGCGCGCGATCCGATGCGATCGGGATGTCGGCTTCGGTGACGAGGTCGAGCGTGACCCCGTTCACGAGGCCATTCACCGCGGCGATCACCGGCTTCATCACGCCCATGCGGCGCGGCGTCGGCAGCGCGCGGATCGTTTCGATCATCGCGAGCTTGTGCCAGTGGTTGATCTTCTTGAAGCCGGGTCCGTCGAGCGTTTCGACGTCGGCGCCGCTCGAGAAGGCGCGGCCCTCGCCGGTGACGATCGCGCACCAGATCTCGGAATCGTCGCGCACGATCGTCCACGCCGCGCGCAGATCGTCCTTCATCTGCTGGTTCATCGCGTTCAGGCGATCGGGGCGGTTCAGCGTCAGGATCGCGGTGCGGCCCTCGATCTCGAAGCGCACGGTGGGGAAGTCGGGCATGTGGTCACCTCGTCTCGGGCGCGCTCGCGCCTACCAGGAGAGTCCGAGCAGCTCGAGCTCACGATGCTGTCGCGCCGCGTGGCGGGCGAGATAGGCGTCGATGGTGGCGCGCGCCGCATGCAGGGGCGATCCCGCGGCCGGCTCGGTGCCGGCGTCGAGCAGCTCGATCGCGCGGCTGACCAGCGCACGCAGGCTCTCGTTGCGCTTCGCCAGCACGTCGAGCGTGCTGGTGGTCACGCCGGCGACGTCGCCGTCGAGCTCGCCGCGGATCGCCGTCGCCAGGGCGTGCGCGGTGCTGTCCTGCGCGAGGCGCTCGGCGGCCGTGCCGAGGGTCGCGAGCAGATCGCCGTGCTCCTCGGCGAGGGCCAGGTGCAGGCCAGGCCAGGCCTTCTTGCAGTACTCGAGCACCAGCGTCGCGTACATCGCCTGCTCGGCGAGGAAGGGTGTCGCCGTGAGCGCCGGCACCAGGTCGTTCGTCAGCAAGCGCTGGATGCCGGAGAGGATGTCGCCGAGATCGGGCCGCATGGTCCTGCTCCTACGCGGCCGCCGGCGCGGCGCCGATGCCGAGCAGCGTGAGCAGCTCGGTGCTCAGCCGTCCGAGCAGCAAGCCGACCACTGCCAGAGTCGGCTCCGCGCTGCGCGCATCGCCGTAGCTGCGCACGCCGGTCAGCGAGATCGCCGCCATCTTGACGGTGCCGAGTACCTTGTAGAAGTGGACGCGCGCGCGATCGACGCGCGTGCCCGACTCGCGCTCGTAACGCGCGATCATCTCGTCCTCGCTCTCCAGACCACCGGCGCGTCCTGCGCACGACCAGTAGGGCATGGCCGCCCAGCCGAGGTCCTCGTGCGGGTCGCCGAAGTGCGCCATCTCCCAGTCGAGCATCGCCGTGATCCGGCCTGCTTCGTCGTGCAGGTAGTTGCCGCTCCGGTAGTCGCCGTGCACCATCGTCGTCGCATCGGTCGACGGCAGGTTGCGCTCGAGCCAGCCGAAGCCGCGCTCCAGAATCGGGTGTGGCTCGAGCCGGTCCTGCAGGTAGATGTCGCGCCAGCGATCGACGGCGCGGCGCGCCGCGCCGATGCCGGGTCCGGGATCAGCGAAGACCGCGAGGTCCTGGCTCCGCCAGTCGGCGCGGTGGATGCGTGCCAGGATCGCCATGAAGTCGGCCGCCGTGTTGGCACGCATCTCGAGCGGGTAGCCGGCGGGGAAGGTCGGTGGCGTCGGCATTCCGGGCAGGCGCTCCATGACGCAGAACGGCCGTTCCAGCGGCCCCGACGTCAGCTCGAGCCAGGACACCTTGGGCGTCGGCAGCCCGAGCGCGTGCGCCGCCTCCAGCACTCTGAACTCGAGCGTGCGGTCGGACTCGAGGACGCTCGCCACCGGGTCGCGGCGCAGCACGTAGCCACGCTCGATGGTACGCGAGCCCTCCTGCCACGCCGCGTCGAAGAGGTAGGTCTCGCGCGACGCGCCGCCGCTCTTGCGCGCGAAGCCCGACACGCGCACGTCCGCGCCCAGCTTCTCGCTCAGATAGCCTGCCAGCCGTTCCTGTAGCTCCATGCGGCTCTCGCTCCTAGCATGGCGAGCGCGGCCAGGGCGATGTCTCGCACCCGCCTGCGCACGCGACGGTCAAACGCGCGCGAGGAAGTCCCGCATGGCGTGCGCGACCGCGCCGGGCTGCTCCGCGTGCAGGCTGTGCGTCGCGGCGGCGATCTCGATGCCGCGGCCGTCCGGCAGGCGGCGCAGCAGCTCCGTCTGCTCCGCAGCGCCGAGGATCGTCGACTCGGCACCGCGCAGGCTCAAAACCGGGATCGCGATGCGGCGCAGGCGCTCGCCGTAGTCCGCGAGCGGCGTGCCTTCGCGGCTGCGGTCGCACTGGTAGGACTTCCAGTGGAACTTCGAGGTGAAGCCGCCGTCGGGCAGCGCCTTGAAGCTGTGCCGTGCCAGGTAGTCGAGCACCGGCGCGTCGATCCGATGCGGCGTGGGGAATGGCTGGAAACGGTCGGTCGCGTGCGTGAGCGTCGGGTAGCGCAGCTGCGGGACGCGGTTGAAGGCGCGCCCGGCACGGGTGAGGCGCGGGCTCGCCGGCTCGAGGGGAACGTCGAGCAGCACCAGACGGTCGATCGAAACGTTGCCGCGAGTCGCCAGGTAGACCGCGAGCAGGGCGCCTTGCGAGTGCCCCGCGACGCTCCACGGCCGCGGGCTCAGGGTGCGCATGACCTCCTCGATGTCGAGCAGGTCGCGCTCCCAGCCGTAGCGCTCGACCGTCGTCCATTCGCTGTCGCCGTGTCCGCGCCGGTCGAGCGCGAAGGGTTGCGCGAGGTCGGCGAGCGCAGGCGCAACCAGATCCCACCAGCGTGCGTGGGCCATGCCGCCGTGCAGCAGCAGGAGCGGCGGCGCGGCGTCGTTGCCGCTGCCGTGGTCGAGGACCTGGAGCCGCAACCCGTCGATCGTCAACACGCGCGGCTCGCCGGGTGGCGGGTCGGGCACCGCTGCGGCGGTGCCCGGACGGGGCGAGCTCAGTAGCGTGGCACGCTCGGATCGACGAGCAGCGCCCAGGCGTCGATGCCGCCGGTCACGTTACCGACCCGTGTGAAGCCCTGCTCGGCGAGGAATCCCGCCACGTGCGCGCTGCGCATGCCGTGGTGGCAGAGGACGAAGATCTCCTGCTCGCGTTCGAGCTCCGCGAGGCGCTGCGGCACGTCGTGCATCGGAATCTCGACGGCACCCGGAAACCGGGCGATGGCGAGCTCCTGGGACTCGCGAACGTCGAGCACCAAAGGGGGATTGGGCGCGGCGACGCGCTTGCTCAGATCCTGGACGCTGATCTCTGCAGGCATGATTTCGGGCTACCGGTCACGGGGCCGGTCGACAAGGGGCCGCGGCCTGGTAGGCTCGCAGACGTGCAGGTTGGCGGCGAGACGACGGCGGGACCCCATGTGGTGATCGTCGGCGCCGGCTTCGCCGGCCTGCGCGCCGCACAGCGGCTGCGGCGCGCCCAGGCGCGGCTGACGGTGCTCGATCGCCGCAACCACCACCTGTTCCAGCCGCTGCTCTACCAGGTGGCCAGCGCCGGCCTGAACCCGAGCGACATCGCGGTGCCGATCCGCCGCATCCTGCGTCGCCAGCAGAATACCACCGTGCTGCTCGCCGAGGTCACCGGCATCGACCTGGCCGCGCGGCGCGTGGTGCTCGCCGAGGGCACGCTGTCCTACGACTTCCTGATCGTCGCCGCGGGCGCGACCGACCACTACTTCGGGCACGACGAGTGGGCGTCGCACGCCCCGGGCCTGAAGTCGATCGACGACGCGCTCGAGATCCGCAGCCGCGTGCTGCTCGCCTTCGAGGCCGCCGAGCGCGAGAGCGACGAGGCCCGGCGCGCCGACTGGCTGACCTTCGTGGTTATCGGCGGTGGTCCGACCGGGGTCGAGCTCGCTGGCGCGCTGAGCGAGATCGCACGCTACACGCTGGCGCGGGACTTCCGCCGCTTCGATCCGCGCCAGGCGCGCGTGCTGCTGCTGGAGGGCGGTCCGCGCGTGCTGCCCTCGTACGGCGAGAAGTCGTCGGCGAGCGCGCAGCGCCAGCTCGAGCGGCTCGGCGTCGAGGTGCGCACCGCGACGCTGGTCACCGGGATCTCCGCCGACAGCGTGCGGGTCGCGAACGAGCACATCGCGTGTCGCACCGTGCTGTGGGCGGCTGGCGTACGCGCCTCGCCGCTGGCGAGCGCGCTCGGGGTGCCGCTCGATCGCGCGGGCCGCGTGGTCGTCGAGAAGGACCTGTCGCTGCCCGGACACCCCGAGGCCTTCGTGGTCGGCGACCTGTGCGCGTTCGTGCAGGACGGCAAGCCGGTGCCCGGCGTCGCGCCCGCGGCGATGCAGGAGGGCGATCACGCCGCGCGCAACATCCTGCGTCAGATCGCCGGTGCGCAGAACGAGCCGTTCGAGTACTGGGACAAGGGCTCGCTCGCGACCATCGGCCGCGCCGCGGCGGTCGCCGAGATCGGCTGGTTCCGGCTCTCGGGATTGCTCGCCTGGCTCGCCTGGCTCGGCATCCACATCGTGTTCCTGATCGGCTTCCGCAACCGCGCGATCGTGCTCTTCGAGTGGGGCTGGGCGTACTTCACCAACCAGCGCGGCGCGCGGCTGATCACCGAGCGGGTGTACGCGACGTGGCGCGCACTCTGGGACGAACCGCCCGCCGCCGCTCCCGCGGCAAAGCCCGCCAGTGGCGCTGGCGCGGCCGCGGAGTAGCCGCTAAACGTCCAGATCCGACACCCCCACCGCGCGCTCCATGATCAGCTGGAAGCGCGGCGCGACATCCTTGCCCATCAGCGTCTGGATCATGGTGTCGGTCGCCGCGGCGTCGTCGATGGTCACGCGCAGCATGGTGCGCTTCTTCGGGTCGAGCGTGGTCTCCTTGAGCGTCGACGGGTTCATCTCGCCGAGGCCCTTGAAGCGCTGGATCTGCGGCGTGGCGCGCCCCTTGTGCTCCTTCAGGAGCTTTTCCTTCTCCTCGTCGTCGCGCGCCCAGAAGGTCTGCTTGCCGAAGTCGATGCGGTACAGCGGCGGCACCGCGAGGTAGAGGTAGCCACCGGTGATCAGCTCGGGCAGGTGGCGGTAGAAGAACGTCATCAGCAGGGTCGCGATGTGGTTGCCGTCGGTGTCGGCGTCCATCAGCAGGCAGATCTTGTGGTAGCGCAGCCGGCTGGCGTCGAAGTCGCGGCCCATGCCGCAGCCGAGCGCCTTGACGATGTCCGACAGCTCGTTGTTGCCGAGCACCTTGCTCATCGACGCCTGCTCGGTGTTGAGGACTTTTCCTCGCAGCGGCAGGATCGCCTGGAAGTGTCGGTCGCGGCCCTGCTTTGCGGAGCCGCCGGCGGAATCGCCCTCGACCAGGAACAGCTCCGAGTCCGCGGGATCGGTCGAGGCGCAGTCGGCGAGCTTGCCGGGCAGGTTCAGGCGGTGCGAGACCGCGGTCTTGCGCTGGACTTCCTTTGCCGCGGCGCGCGACGCGGTGCGGGCCCTGGCGGACAGGATCACGCGCGCGGCGATCGCGTCCGCCGACGAGCGGTTGCCGAGCAGCCAGTTCTCGAGCGCGCTGCGCACGAAGCCGTCGACCGCCTGCGTCAGCTCGGGGTTGTTGAGGCGCTCCTTGGTCTGGCCCTGGAACTGCGGGTTCGGGATGAAGCACGACAGCAGCCCGACCACGCCCTCGCGCACGTCCTCGGCCGCCACCTGCAGGCCGCGCGGCACCAGGCTGTGGATCTCGAGGTAGTTGCGCACGGCCTTCACGATGCCGCTCTTCATACCGTTGTCGTGAGTGCCGCCGGCGCTGGTCGGGATGCTGTTGACGAACGACGACACGCCCTCGCTGGTGTCTTCGGTCCACGCCAGCGCGCACTCGATGTGCAGTCCGTCGCCCTCGCGCTCGGCGTAGAACATCTCCGCCGGCACGCGCTTGCGCGTCCCCGTCGTGAGCAGCTTCTCGAGGTAGGCACGGATGCCGTCCTCGTAGTGCCACGAGTGCGACTCGCGCTTGACCTTGTCCTCGAAGGTGACCGTCAAGCCCTTGTGCAGGTAGGCCTTGGCCTCGAGACGCTCGGCCACCAGTGCCGAGTCGAGCTTGAGCGACGGAAAGATGTCCTCGTCGGGGTGGTACTCGATCGTCGTGCCGCTGCCGCGCGCCGGGCCGAGCTTCTTCAGCTTCCCGGTCGCCACACCGCGCGAGAACGACTGCTCCCACTCCGCGCCGTCACGCTTGACGCGTGCCGTGAACTTGTCCGACAGCGCGGTCACCACCGACGCGCCGACGCCGTGCAGGCCACCCGAGTGGTAGTAGTTCTTCGACTCGAACTTGCCGCCCGCGTGCAGGGTGGTGAGGATCAGCTCGAGCGCCGGCTTCTTGTATTTGCCGTGCATGTCGACCGGGATGCCGCGGCCGTTGTCCTTGACGGTGACGGTCTCGCCGTCGCTGTGCAGCGTGACGTTGATCACGTCACAGTGGCCGTTCATCGCCTCGTCGACCGAGTTGTCGACGATCTCCCACAGCAGGTGGTGCAGGCCCGGCGACTCGACCGAGCCGATGTACATCCCGGGCCGCCGCCGGACCGGCTCCAGGCCCTCGAGAACCGTGATGTCCTTGGCCGTGTAATTCGTCGCCACGCCGCCCCCCAACCCAGATGCTGCGCGCTTGGTACGGAGGGCAGGCTGGGCTGTCAAGCCGGCGGCGTGTGTCAGGCGGTGAGGAAGCGTGCCGGGGAGAGCAGGGCGGTGTCGAACGCGTCGCTATGCCCATGCACGATCAGGTCCGCCGCTACCCGCCCGATCAGCGGGCTGGTCTCGATGCCGCAGCCACCCTGGCCGCCGAGCCAGAAGAAGCCCGGCAGCTGGGGATCCTCGCCGACGACGTGCACGCGGTCGGGCGAGAACGTGCGCAGCCCCGACCATCTGCGCTTGAGCGCGCGCGGCGCGAGGGCGGGCGCCAGACGGGCGAAGCGCTCGAGGCCGGCGGCGATCACGGTGGCGTCCGGGGTCGCGTCGCACGGCGCCATCGGGTCCTCGTCCATCGGGCTCAGCAGGAGATCACCCGCTTCGGGAACGAAGTAGAGCGACTGGGCGTCGCTCGCGACCATCGGCCAGTCGCCGATCGTCACACCTGGGGGCGGCGCGAAGGTCACGATGGTGCGACGGTGCGGCACGAGCGCGATCGGCGACGCGCCCGCCAGCTGCGCGATCGTTCCGGCCCAGGCGCCGGCCGCGTCGACCACGAGGCGCGCGCGCAGCTCGCCGGCCGCCGTGCGCACGCCGCGACAGCGGCCACCCTCGACGATCAGACCCTCGACCGCGAGCCCGAGCCGTTGCTGCGCACCGCCTGCGCGCGCGTGCCGCAGATAGCTCGACAGGATCTCGTGCACGTCGAGGCGTCCGTCCCGCGCGATGAGCATGGCGCCGGCGAACTGCGTCGGGTCGACGAACGGCACGCGCGTCAGGACCTCGTCGACCGACAGCAGCGTGCAGCCCAGCCCGCTCGCCTGCATGGCCGGCGCGGCGGCGCGCACCCGGCTCCATGCAGGCTCCGGATAGAGGGCGATGACGCCGGTCTCGCGCAGCAGCGGGCTCTCCGCGAAGCCCGGCACCGGCTCGCGAAAGAACGGCGCGCTCGCGATCTTGATCGCCTGCAGGGTGGGGTTCGAGTCCGCGCTGGAAAGGGTCGCAGCACTCCGCCCGGTCGAGTGGTAGGCGAGCTGCGCTTCGCGCTCGAGCAGCAGCACGTCGCCGCAGCCATGCTGCGCGAGGAAGTAGGCCAGAGACGCCCCGGCGATCCCGGTGCCGATGACGATCACCTCGAACTCGCGCCGTTCCGACATCGGCCCGAACCTAGCAGAGCCGTCCCTGGTCGCGGAGGGTACGCGCGAGGTGACCTGGCGTGGTACGGGCGCGCACCTGTAGCGTGCCCAGCCGTGACGAAGGAACGCGCGCGGAGAACGCACCCGAGCCGGCCGCCCCTCGTGCCCCGTTCGCGGGACGAGGGCGAGGGCAGGGCGGTGCCGTGTCCGCACTTCCCGCGCTGCGTCGGCTGCCCCGAGGTCGGGATACCGTACGCGGAGCAGCTCGCCGCGAAGGAAGCCAGCCTGCGCGCCGCCCTGGCCGTGTACCCGGATCTCGCGGGCGCCCCCTTCGAGGAGCCGTACGGCAGTCCCGAGTTGTTCGGCTACCGCAACCAGGCGAAGCTGGTCTTTCGCGGCCGCTACGTGCCACCCGACCGACAGTCCGTGCTGCTCGGCGTGTACCGCCCCGGCACGCACAGCGTGGCGCCAGCCGACGGCTGCATCGTGCACCACCCGTTGCTGCGTCCTCTGCTGCGCTCGCTGCCGGTCGAGGTCGAGCGCCTCGGCATCCCGGTGTTCGACGAGCGCGCGCGCCACGGCGCACTGCGCTACGCGCTCGCGCGGGCCTCGACGGCGCGCGGCGAGGTCCACCTCACGCTGGTCTCGGCCGTCGCCGAGCCGCCGGCTCTCGACGAGCTCGTCGCGCGCCTGCGCCGCGCCCACCCGGAGCTGACAGCGAGCTTCCTGTGCGTGAACGCGACGGCCGGCAACACGATCCTGTCGGCCGACATCCGGCTGCTGCACGGTGCGCCCGCGCTCCTCGAGCGCTTCGGCGAGCTCGAGCTGGAGAGCCGTCCCGACGCCTTCGTGCAGGCCAACACCGCCGTCGCGAGTGCGATCTACGCGACCGCACGTGAATGGCTCGCGCCGCGGACCGACGACGTGGCGCTCGATCTGTACTGCGGCGTCGGAGCGCTGGCCCTGCACCTGGCGCCGCACGTCGCACGCGTGCTCGGCGTCGAGGCGCAGTCGTCCGCGGTCGCGAGCGCGATCGCCAACGCGCGCCGGCTCGCGGCCGGCAACGCGGAGTTCGTCGCGGCACCGGTCGAGCAGGCCGCGCAGCTGGTGGCCCGGCGCGGGCTCGGCACGGTGACGCTGGCGGTGGTCAACCCGCCGCGCAAGGGCCTGTCAGCGCAGGGCCTGGACGCGCTCGCCAGCTTGACGCCGCGGCGCGTCCTCTACGTGTCGTGCGACCCGCGCACCCTGGCGCGCGATCTGGCGCTGCTGGTGGCGCGCGGCTACGCGCTCGAGCGGGTGCGCGCGTTCGACATGCTGCCCCAGACGCCGCACGTCGAAGCCGTGGCCCTGCTCGCCCGGCCGGCCTGAGGGGGGCGCGCGACCGCAGGCGGCCGACTTGCGCTCTCCCTGCCCGCATGGAAAGCGAGACGACCGTGCCCAACAAACAGATCTGCGATTCCGCCCGCGCTGCCGTGGCCGACGTCCACGACGGCGCCTCTCTCCTCGTCCAGAGCTTCGGACCGCCCCAGGCGTGGCCGACGGACTGCCTGCTCGCGCTGGCGGAGAAGGGCGTGCGCGACCTGACGGTCGTCTGCAACACCCCCGCCGGCGGCCCAACGTCGCTCAACATCCTGGCCGACAAGAAGCAGATCCGGAAGCTGATCTGCTCCTACGTCGCGTCGCCTACCCTGGTGACGCCGATCTCGGAGCAGGTGAAGGCCGGCGAGATCGAGCTCGAGATGGTGCCGCAGGGTACGCTGATCGAGCGCGTCCGCGCCGGCGGCTCGGGCATCGCCGGGTTCTACACGCCGACCGGTGTGGGCACCGACGTCGCGAAGGGCAAGGAGGAGCGCGAGTTCGACGGCAAGCGCTACGTGTTCGAGCGCGCCATCCGCGCCGACTTTGCGCTGCTGAAGGCGTATCAGGCGGACGACGTCGGCAACCTCGTGTACCGCCGCGGCGCGCGCAACTTCGGCCCGGCGATGGCAACCGCAGCCACCACGACCATCGCCGAGGTGGACGAGATCGTCGCCGCCGGGACGCTCGATCCCGAAGCCGTGGTCACGCCGGGGATCTTCGTCGATCGCATCCTCGAGACCACGACCCATCTCGACGTCGGCGTGCTGCGCCAGATCCTGATGGCGGTCGGCCGGCAGAACAACATGGAAGGGCGCGCTGTGCGCGAGGGCGGGCCGACCGGCCTGCCACCCGATCTGATGGCGGTGCGCGCCGCGGCCCTGCTGAAGCACGGCGAGTACGTGAACCTCGGCATCGGCCTGCCCACCCTGGTGTCGAACTTCATCGCCGGCAAGGGCGTCACCCTGCACGCCGAGAACGGCATCCTCGGCTACGGGCCGTTCCCGGAGGAGGGCAAGGAGGACGTCGACCTCTACAACGCCAGCGGTCAGCTCATCACGTCGCTGCCCGAGACCTCGTACTTCGATTCGACGGTCTCGTTCGCGATGGCACGCACCGGACGGGTCTCGTCGATCGTCCTTGGCGCGTTCCAGGTCTCGCAGCAGGGCGACCTCGCCAACTGGAGCATTCCGTCGGGCGGCGGCGGCATCGGCGGTGCGATGGACCTCGCCGCGGGCGGCGCGCGCGTGATCGCGCTCTGCTACCAGCTCGAGCGCAATGGCGAGTCGAAGCTGGTCGAGAAGCTGACCTATCCCCCGACCGCGCTCGGCTGCGTCACCGCGGTGATCACCGACCTCGCCTACATCGACGTCGACGCGGACGGCTTCCTGCTGCGCGAGGTAGCACCTGGTGTCACGGTCGACGACGTCAAGGCCGCGACCGGTGCCCCGCTGCGGGTCGCCAGCGACGTCAAGGACATGGAGTTCTAGGAGCCTCCGCTGTCGCACGACCCCGACGACGCCGAGCTCGAGCCGGTCGAGGTGCCGATGACGGCGCTGACCGCCGAGGCCCTGCACGGCCTGGCCGCCGAGTTCGTCACCCGCGACGGCACGGATTACGGCGTGCGCGAGCGCACCGTCGAGGAGAAGGTGCGCGACGTCCTGCGCCAGCTCGAGCGCGGCGAGGCGAAGATCATGTTCGACCCCGCGACCAGCAGCGCCAACATCGTGCAGGCACGACTGAAGTGACGGGACACCGCGCGTGCAGCGCGCTGCCGAGCACAAGCGAGCGGGGTGAGGAAGCTTGAATCACCAGCGCGTCTCGATGTCGCCCTTGCGCAGGCGTTGCGCGATCAGGATCTGCTGCACCTCGGACGAGCCGTCGTAGACGCGCACCACGCGCGCGTCGCGCCAGATGCGCTCGATCATGTACTCGTGCGAGATGTAGCCGTAGCCGCCGAGCATCTGGATCGCGTCGTCGACGGTCTGCCACAGGCCCTCGCCGCAGAAGTACTTGGCGGTCGAGGACTCGCGGATGGCCGGGCTGCCGTTGTCCAGCATCCAGGCGCAGCGGTAGACCAGCAAGCGGCCGGCCTCCGTACGCGCGCTCATCTGCGCGAGACGGAAGGCGAGCGCCTGGTGGTCGAGCAGCGCCTTGCCGAAGGTGTGGCGCTGCTCGCCGTGCTCGATCGCGAGCTCCATCGCCTTCTGCGCGGCCCCGACCGAGCGCGACGACAGCATGGTGCGTCCCTCGGACAGCGAGCGCTTGGCGATCTCGAAGCCCTTGCCCTCCTCGCCGACGAGATTGCTCGCCGGGATGCGACAGTCCTCGAACACCAGCTCGCAGATCGCCGAGCCCTTGTGTCCGAGGGTGTCGAAGATCTGGCCGATCTGGAAGCCCTTGGTGTCGGTGTCGACGACGAACGCGCTGATGCCATTGGGCGCGCGCGCGAACACCAGCACGTGGTGTGCGTACGGCGCGTTGGTGATGAAGATCTTGTGCCCGTTGATGACCCACTGGTCGCCGTCGCGCTCGGCCTTGGTCTGCAGGTTACCGGCGTCGGATCCCGCACCGGGCTCCGTCAAGCCGAAGCAGCCCAGCCACTCGCCGCTCGCCATCTTGGGCAGGTAGCGCTCCTTCTGCTCCTTGGTGCCGAACAGGTTGATGCCGGTGCAGCCGATCCCCGTGTGGACGCTGATGTAGCTCGCCAGACCCCACGGGCCGCGGCCGAGCATCTCGTGCACCAGCGCCTTCTGCACGACGGAGAGACCGAGCCCGCCGTACTCGGGCGGGATGGTGAGGCCGAACAGGCCGAGTTCCTTGGCGCGATCGATGACGTGCTGCGGCAGCCGATCGTCCTTCTCGATCTGCTGCCACACCGGGTTGGCGACGTCCTCGACGAACTCGCGTACCAGGTCGCGGAGCTGGCGGTCCTCGTCGCTCAGGGTGAAATCCATGCGGGTCTCCTTGGGCTTGGCCGTGCCGCCGCGAGCGCCGGGCGCTGGCGACCGCAACTTCCTAGCGGACTCCGCGGCACCGAGGCAAAGCCGCGCGGCGGAGCGCAAACCGAGATCGGACGGCGGACGCGCTACTGCGCCAGCGGTGCGTTCAGACGGTCGTCCTCGATGCTGGCCACCGACGGGACCTTGGCGAGCGCCGCGCGCTCCCCCGGCGCGACCGAGAGCACCACCAGCGGCAGGGTGTCGTAGGTGCGGACCACGCGATGCGGGATCGCGTCGATCTCGCCGAAGAACGTGCTGCGCGCCGCGAGCAGGGCGGCCTTGTACGCGTCGCTGTCGGGCGCCGCCCCGGCCGGCGGTTCGAAGCGCAAGCGGACGATCACCTGGACTGTGCGCGCGTCGGTCTTGGCGGCCACGGGTCCCCCCTCGCCGTCGCGTTGCGGTGTGCCGATCGGGACGTCGCAGCCGACCAGTGCCGCCAGCAGCACCACGCCCGCGACGCCCTTCCGTGCGGTACGCATCATTCCGTCCTGAGCCCGGTGGGCGTACCGCGCTTCACGACCTTGTTGCCCTTGCCGGCGCGGTGCCCCTTGGGAAAGTCGTCGCGCCCGAGGGCGCGGTCGCCGGCACCCTCGATGCTAGCCACGAGTTTCCGCTTCGCGACGGGCACGATCGCTCCCACCACGCGGTCCTTGTCGTCGAGACGCATGAGGATCACACCACGTCCGACGCCGGCGAGCCCGGTTGCTTCATCGACCGGGAAGCGAAGTCCCTTGCCGCTGCGGGCGAGACAGATCACCTCGGGCCCGTCGAGCGCCGTCACGGCGATCAGCTCGTCGCCGTCGGCGACGCGCGCGAAGCGCCGGCCCGAGCGGGTCGTGACACTCAGCTCGGGCGCGGCGCGGAAGCCGTAGCCGCCCGCCGAGACCACCAGGAACGGCTGGGTCTCCTCGGTGAGCTCGATGACGTCGGCGTCCCCGGTCGCACCGCCGAACAGGTCGCCCTGGCCGGCGCGCTTGCCCGGGACTGCCTTGCCCGGCCCCGCCGGGGCGGGCTTGGCGGGCTCCTTCTCTTCCGCAGCGGGCGGCTCTGCCGGCAGCAGCAGGGAGATCAGCACCTTCTCGCCGTCACCGAACTTGAACAGCGATTGCACGGGCTCGCCGTAGCCGGTGGTGGCCGGAATGTCGGTGACGCCGAGGACGTAGAGCACGCCCTTGTTCGAGAACAGCGCGATGCGATCGCGCGTCGTGCCCTCGTGCAGTGCGAAGATGGCGTCGCCCTCGCGCAGCCGCGCGCTCGACGGGTCCTTGAGCTCGCGCACGCGGCGGATCCAGCCGTCGCGCGACAGCAGCACCGTCGCCTCCTCGTGCACGATGTAGGCGTCGGGGTCGTAGGCGAGGTCCTCGCGTCCGGAGGCCGACACCACGGTGCGTCGCTTGTCGCCGAACTTGGTCCGGATCTCGCCGATCTCGCCGCGGATCAGCTGCCAGCGCTCGGCCGGCTTCTTCAGCAACCGCTCGACCTCGGCCAGACGCTTCATCTTCTCGGCGCGCTCGGCGCGGATCTTGTCGATCTCGAGGCGCGCGAGCTGGTAGAGCCGCAGCTCGAGGATAGCGTCGACCTGCTCGTCGTCGAGCTTGAAGGCCGCCTTGAGCTTGGTCGCGGCGTCGGCGCGCCCCTCGGCCTTGCGGATGATGCGGATCGCTTCGTCGAGGTTGTCGTAGAGGGCGATGAAGCCGTCGAGGATGTGCAGCCGCGCGAGCAGCTTGCGCTGCTCGAACTCGAGTCGGCGCGTCACGACCACCATGCGGAAGTCGAGGAACTGCCGGCACAACTCGCGCAGCGAGACTCGACCCGGCTGGCCCGCGGACGGGTTCTGGGTCGGCGTCAAGCACGTCAGGTTGACGTTGAAGTTGATCTGCAGATCGGTGTGCTTGAACAGGTACGCCATCGCCACCTCGGGCTCGGCGTCGGCCTTCAGCTCGAGCACGATGCGCACGTCGGTGGTCGACTCGTCACGCACGTCGATCACCTGCGGCAGCTTGCGCTCCAGGATCTGGGCCGCGATCTGCTCGATCAGGGTCGCCTTGTTCACCGTGTAGGGGATCGACGTCACGACCACCTGCCGCCTGGCGCGGGGCAGGTCCTCGACCTTGTACTGACCGCGCAGGCCGAGCGCGCCCTGGCCGGTCTCGTAAGCGGTGCGCAGGTCGGCCCGGCTCGACAGCAGCTCGCCGCCGGTGGGAAAGTCCGGACCCTTGATGTGCTTCAACAGATCCTTGACCTCGAGCTCGGGCTCGTCGATCAGCGCGACCAGCGCGTCGCACACCTCGGACAGGTTGTGCGGCGGGATGTTGGTCGCCATGCCGACCGCGATACCGGTCGAGCCGTTCATCAGGAGCTGCGGCAGGCGGCTCGGCAGTACGGTTGGCTCCTCGAGCGTCGCGTCGTAGTTGGCGCGCCACTCGACCGTCTCGGAGCCCAGGTCGGCGAGCATCTCCTCGGCGATCGCCGTCAAGCGCGCCTCGGTGTAGCGGTAGGCGGCGGCCGAGTCGCCGTCGAGGGAGCCGAAGTTGCCCTCGCCGTGCACCAGCGGGTAGCGCAGCGAGAAATCCTGCGCCATGCGCACCATCGCATCGTAGGCCGCGGTGTCGCCGTGCGGGTGGTACTTGCCGAGGACCTCGCCGACGATCTGCGCCGACTTGCGCGCCTTCGCGGTCGCGATCAGGCGGAGGTTCTGGAACATCGCAAACAGGATTCGCCGCTGCACCGGCTTCAGGCCGTCGCGGACGTCGGGCAGGGCGCGCGCGGTGATGACCGAGAGGGCGTACGAAAGGTAGCGTTGCTCTGCCGCGCTGCGCAGATCGGCGGCGTTGCTGCCGCCCTCGCTGACCTCGTTCATGCCCACCCCCTCCCGGTGCGGCTTCTAGGCGTTGCGCAAGAGTTTCGCCAGCGCAACGGCGCGGCGCGGGCCTGGAACGGCGATGACAAAACGCGTCCATCGCGGTCGTGAATGTGTCGCTCGGCGGGCAAGGTCGCTTGCAGCCTCGACGTTTTCCCGTGCAACGCAGGCCGCCGCGTGACCGTGGTCGCGGCGGCGGCCGGCACGCCGCTTGCGGGTGCTGCCGGGTGGGGACGGCGCTGTCGGCGCCCGGTGGGGCAAGGGAAACGGAGGCCGTTTCGCCGCAAGGCGAGCGGACGATGCGATGTCGAACGGGAAGCAAGGCGGATTCACTCTGATCGAGCTGCTGGTCGTCGTGGCCATCATCGGGATTCTCGCGGCGGTCGCGATCCCGGCATTCTCGGCCTACAAGGCCGACGGTTACGACGCGCACGCGGTGTCCGGGCTCAACAGCCTCGCCAAGGCGGAAGAGGCGTATTTTGCGTCAAATGGCCGCTACACGACCAACATCACCCTGCTGCCGCCCTACTATCCCCCGACGGGACTGAGCTTGACGGTGACAGCCGCGACGGTACAGGCCTTCCAGGCCGAATCGCACCACCCGCTCGGCTCGAAGACCTTCAGCTGGGATTCGGACTCCGGCGGGCTGCAGCCCTGAGCCGCAGGCACGCCCGCCAGCCCCGGCGAGCAGCACATAGCGACCTTCGGGTGGCTCTGCTAGCGACCTTCAGGTGGAACTCGAAGCAATTTCTCAGGCGCCGCGGCTGGAACGCCGTCTCGACATCCGTAACATCGCCATCATCGCGCACGTCGATCACGGCAAGACCACGCTGGTCGACGCGCTGCTGCGCCAGAGCGGCATCTTTCGCGCCAACGAGCACCTGACCGACCGGGTCATGGACTCGAACGCGATCGAACGCGAGCGCGGCTTGACGATCCTCGCGAAGAACACCGCGGTGACCTACCGCGACGTGAAGATCAACATCATGGACACCCCCGGGCACGCCGACTTCGGGGGTGAGGTCGAGCGCACGCTGGCGATGGTCGACGGCGTGCTTCTGCTCGTCGACGCGTCGGAGGGTCCACTGCCGCAGACGCGCTTCGTGCTGCGCAAGGCGCTCGAGCGCGGCCTGACGCCGATCGTCTGCATCAACAAGATCGACCGGCCGGATGCACGCATCGCCGAGGTGCTCGACGAAGTCTACGGCCTGTTCATCGACCTCGACGCAACCGAGGAGCAGCTCGACTTCCCGGTGGTCTACACGGTGGCCCGCGACGGCCTCGCCAAGCGCAAGCTCGAGGAGGAGGCGACGGATCTGCGGCCGCTGTTCGAGGTGATCCTCGCCGACCTGCCGGGTCCCGAGATCGAGCCCGGCGCGCCGAGCCAGTTCCAGGCGAACAACCTCGACTACGACGACTACGTCGGGCGGCTGGCACTGGGCCGTGTCCTGAACGGCGATCTGGTCGTTGGCCAGACCTACACACTGTGCGGCGAGCAGGGCAGCAAGACCGTCAAGCTCACCAACCTGTTCGGGTGGATCGGGCTCAAGCGCATCAACCTCGAGCGTGCGTCGGCGGGCGACATCGTCGCGGTCGCGGGCATGGACGACATCCAGATCGGCGACACCGTCGCCGATCGCGAGCGGCCGATCGCGGCGCAACGGCTGCGCATCGACGAGCCCACGATCACCATGATCTACGGGGTCAACACCGCACCGTGGGCGGGCAAGGAAGGCCAGTGGGTCACCTCGCGCAAGCTGCGCGAGCGGCTCGAGAACGAGGGCAAGCGCAACGTCAGCATCCGCATCGAGGACACCGATCAGCCCGATCGCCTGCGGGTCTCCGGGCGCGGCGAGCTGCAGCTCGCGATCCTGATCGAGACCATGCGCCGCGAGGGCTACGAGCTCGAGGTCTCGAAGCCGGACGTGGTCACGCGCCACGAGGACGGCAAGCTGCTCGAGCCGATGGAGCTCGCCGTGATCGATCTGCCCGAGGAGTTCATCGGCGTGGTCTCGCAGCTGCTCGCGATGCGCAAGGGCGTCATGACCAAGATGAGCCCCCCGGCGTCGGGCCGCGTGCGCCTCGAGTTCAGTGTGCCGTCGCGTGGCTTGATCGGCTTCCGCTCGTCGTTTCTCACCGACACCCGAGGCACCGGCATCATCAACGCGATGTTCAACGGCTACGCGCCATGGGCGGGCGACATCCAGCGCCGCACCAACGGCGCCATGGTCGCCGACCGCGAGGGCGTTGCGACCCCCTACGCGATCTTCCACCTGCAGGAGCGCGGCCAGATGTTCATCGCGCCGAGCACGCGGGTCTACGAGGGCATGGTGATCGGCGAGTACTCGCGCGCGGGTGACCTCGACGTCAACATCGTGCGCGAGAAGAAGCTCTCCAACATGCGCGCGTCGGGCCACGACGAGGCGATCCGTCTCACGCCGCCCAAGCAGATGGGTCTCGAGGACGGGCTCGACTGGATCGGCGAGGACGAGCTCGTCGAGGTCACGCCGGCGTCGATCCGGGTGCGCAAGCGCGTGCTCGCGCAGGTGCAGCGGCCGAAGCGCCGTCGCGAAGAGTAGCCGACGCCCGGCTCGCCCTCGGAGCAGGAACCTGCGCAACGCCAGCGGGCTTGCTTGGTTCGGCAAGTCATGGGTAGATTTTACGCGGCTTGCTGTAAAGCTTTGCCGGAAGCGCGTCGATGCGACCCACAGTTGGTCCGCGGCCCGGAGGCGCTTCGTTGGCACTGTTTCGGTTCTCTCGGAGCGTCGGCCTGCTCGATCGCAAGAGCACCACCGCGCACGCGATCCTGCAGGACATCTCGAACGCGCTGATCCAGAAGGTGATCGTGCGCACGCTGCAGACCTCGCCGCTGCCGATCGAGACCTGCACCGCCGCCGATGCGGCCGAAGCCACCCGGCTACTCGACGAGCAGCCGATCCACCTCGCACTGCTCGACGTGGAGCTCCCCGACCTGTCGGGGTTCGAGCTCTGCGGGCGCATCCGGGCGCATGCCAAGGTCAGTGGGGTCCCGATCTTCATGCTGACCGGGCGCGGCGACGTCGACGCCAAGGCCGAGGCCTTTCGCGCCGGCGCGGACGACTACCTCGTCAAGCCGGTCGTTCCCGAGGAGCTGGTGCTGCGCGTCGTGCGCGCCCTCGAGCGCAACTACGGTGCGAAGGTCACGGGCACCCAGGTGGTCGGCGCAACGCTCGCGGCGCGGTCCGAGCCGCTGCCCGCGCCCGAGGAGCTGTCCGATCCTGACCCGATCGCGGCTTCCGTCGAGCCGCTCGCGGCAGCGCCGCTGGTGACGACGGAGCAAGAGCTGCCGCCGGAGCCCCGCGCGCCGATCCGTCCAAGCGCGCTGCCGCTCGCGCCGGCGCCGAGGACGAACCCGGAGCCACGGCCGGAAACCGCGTTGTTCAAGACCAAGCCAGAGGCGCGCCCCGAGCACGCCCCAGGCGGACGCAACTGCTGCGCTGCCACGCCAGGACGCGTGGAGCCGTTTCCTCGGCCGCTCGCGGCCCCAGTGAAGAGCCGCGCCGACGCGCGGCCGGGGAGGGACCTTCGATGAACGACCTGATGACGCAGACCGAGGCGCTGCTGGGGTTCTCGGCCGACCTGGAGCGACGTCTGTCCGAGCGCGGACTCGGCGGCGTGACCGGCGTCCTCGACCGCTTCCAGGAGCTGATGCGCGGCCTCGACGAGGTGACGACCGAGCAGCTCGAGTGGGCTCGTCGCGAGATCGGTGACCTGATGTCGACGCTGAGCGGCGTCGCCGAGCACCTCGACACGCTCTACGCGATCAAGCAGGCGAATCCGCGCAGCCGCTTCACCAACGGGCATGCGGCCGCGGGCGTTCACGCCTCGCCAGGCTGACGCGGCCACCACTTCGGCCGTACGCGGGCGTGCAGGTGATAGTGGTCGGGGATCTGGCGCATGCGGTCGTCGAAGAAGAGTTCGCCGAGCTCGAGCGTCTCGGCGACGTAGACCAGCGCCCGCTGCATCACCAGCCGCTCGCTCGCGGTGACCGTCGCGCGGTGCTCACCGAGCACCGCCATCGGTACGTCGCACGAGTCGCACTCGAGCAGGGTAAACGCGAACGGCTCGTAGAACTGTGCGAACCAGCGCGTCGTGCGCGCCAGCTCGCAGAGCTCGCAGCGCTCGGCCATGGTCACGCCCCGACGAGGTCACCGAGGGCGCGCTCGAGATCGGCCTCGGAGCGCGCCTGGACGGTGACGTTGTGCAGGCCCACGCCGGCGCGCGCCTCCTCGTCGAGGCGCGCCGCGCAGTCGGCGACCGAGCCGACGGTCGTGGTCTGGTCGAGCAGCGCGTCCGGCACGGCGTCGATGCCGGCCTCGGTGCCCTTCTCGTTCCAGGCCTTGCGCACCGCCGCCACCGCATCGCCATAGCCGAAGCGCTCGAGCTGCGCGCCGTAGAACGTACCCATGCGTGCGATGTAGAAGGCGAGCGTGCCGGCCGCCTGGCGGCGCGCGCGCTTCGGGTCGTCGAGCGCGACCACGACGCGGTCGGGCGCGCGCACGGTCACGGCGTCGACCGGACGCCCGGCCGCCGTGACGCGCTCGCGGAACGCCGCGACCTCGGACGCGAGATGGTCTGCGGGGATCATGATCGGCATCCAGCCATCGGCGAGCTCGGCGGTGAGCTTCAGCGCACCCGGGTTGAGTGACGCGACCCAGATCGGGACATGCGGCCGGATCGGCTCGAAGCGGAGCTTGAAGCCGCGCTCGAGCTTGAAAAGCTTGCCCTGGAAGTTCAGCGGCTCGCCCGCGATCAGCATGTTCATGATCTGGATGGTCTCGCGCATGCGCGCGAGCGCGGGCTTGAAGGGCACGCCGTGGAAGTGCTCGATCACCTGCGGGCCGCTGGTGCCGAAGCCAGCCACCGCGCGCCCGTCCGAGATCTCGTCGAGGGTCGCGAAGTGCTGCGCCAGCGCCGCCGGGGTACGCGAGTACACGTTGACGATCCCGGTGCCGAGCTTGATGCGCCTGGTGCGCGTCGCGAGCAGGGTGAGGATCGTGAACGCGTCGCGCCCCCAGGCTTCCGCCACCCAGACCGTGTCGACCCCGGCTCGGTCGGCGATCTCGACCTGACGCAGCAGGCGCTCGCGGTCCGAGAGTTGTTGCCAGTCCAGGGTGATGCAGATCTTGCGCGACATGCTGCGGCTCCTTCGTTTCGGGGGTATTCTCGGCGGATTGCGCCGCGGACGAATTTGCGTATGCCGGCGGGATCGTCGAGGCAAGCAGGAGCGGGAGGTCGTTGACCGCCGCACGAACGCTCGTTACAGGCCGTGCGCACCGCAGCAGGAGGAGGATCAGATGAGAAGCCGCTCGCTCGCCAGGGTATCGTTCGTCGTGTCGTTGCTTCTCACCGCAGCCGTCGCGCGTGCCGCCGATCCGGCGCCGAGCGGGGCCGCACCGGCCGCCAAGGAGGGAACCAAAATGGAGCAGACGGGTAAGAACCCGATCGTCGTGATCACGACCTCGATGGGCACCATCGAGGCAGAGCTGTATGCGGACAAGGCGCCGGAGTCGGTGAAGAACTTCCTCGCCTACGCGGAATCCGGGCACTACAACGACACGGTCTTCCACCGCGTCATCAAGGGCTTCATGATCCAGGGCGGCGGCATGACCGCGGACATGAAACAGAAGCCGACCAAGGCCCCGATCAAGAACGAGGCCGACAACGGGCTGAAGAACACCAACGGCACGCTCGCCATGGCGCGCACCAACGTGGTCGACAGCGCGACCTCGCAGTTCTTCATCAACGTCAAGGACAACGCCTCCCTCGATCACAAGGGCAAGACACCGCAGGGCTACGGCTACGCCGTGTTCGGCAAGGTGATCTCGGGCAACGACGTCGTGCAGAAGATCGAGAACGTCGCGACGACCAGCAAGGGCATGAACCAGGACGTCCCGTCCGAGCCGGTCGTCATCAAGAGCATCACCGTCAAATAGAAACGAGGGGGCACGCGCCCCCTCGCGCGGAGACGTTTGCGCTTAAGGGACGAGGAGCACCTTGCCGACGTTGCGGCGCTCCTGGATGTAGGAGTGCGCCGCCGCGGCCTCGGTGAAGGGGAACGTGCGGTCGACGTGCGGCCGTACCTTGCCCTCGCCCCACCAGACCAGGATCTGGTCGAGCCAGCGCGTCAGCCGTTCGGCCTCGTCCCACATGTGGCCGAGGTTCACGCCGAACACGCCCTTGTTGCCGTTCATCAGCGAGATCGGGTTCACCTTGAGCCAGGGGATCTGTGCGATCGCCTTCAGCCCGCCGAGGATCGAGCGCTCCTTGCTGGGGTTCGCCGACGACATGCCGAAGCACAGCAGCCGGCCCGTTGGCGCGAGCAGGCGCAGCCCCTTGCGCCAGGAGTCACCGCCGATCGGATCGAGGATCAGGTCGACGCCGCGGCCCTTGGTCAGGCGAAAGACCTCCTTCTCGTAGTCCTGGCTGTGATAGTCGATCGGGTGCGTCAGTCCGCGCGCGCGCACGAAGTCGTGCTTCGATGCGGATGCGGTCCCGAAGCTCTCGACGCCGCCCGTCATCGCGCACAGGTCGATCGCGGCCAGGCCGACGCCACCCGCCGCCTGATGGATCAGCACGCGGTCTCCGGAGCGTACGCGGCCCATCTCGATCAGCATCTGATACGCGGTCAGGTAGGTGACCGGGATCGCCGCCGCGGTCTGCGCGTCGAGCCCGGGTGGACGCCGCGTCGCCTGGCCTTCCGGCACCACGACGACGTCCGAGTAGCCACCGAAGCGCGTCAGGCCGAGGACGTCTTCGCCGATGCGCGAATCGGGTACACCCGCGCCGACGGCGTCGATCGCGCCCGCCACCTCGTAGCCGACGACGCACGGAATCTTCGGCGCATCCGGGTAGAAGCCGAGCCGGGCCGAGATATCGGCGAAGTTGATGCCGCTCGCCGCCACCCTGATCCGGACCTGCCCGGGACCGGGCGTCGGGTCGGGCGCCTCGCGTACCTGCAGCACCTCCGGTGCACCGACCTTCGTGATCCAGACCTGTCGCATCAGCTCCCTCCTCGTCGTCTCGTTCGGTTGTCTCGTGTGTCAGGCGATGCCGAGCTGGCGGTAGCGGGCCGACAGCGCGACGTAGTTGGCGGCGGAGCGTCGCAGATGATCGAGCTCGGCTTGCTCGAGCGGCCGCTTGACGCGCGCCGGCGAGCCCACCGCGAGGTGCCCTGACGGGATCTTCGTGCCCGGCGTCACCAGCGCGCCCGCGGCGACCATGCAATCCGAACCGATCTCGGCTCCGTCGAGCACGATCGCACCGATCCCGACCAGCACGCGGTCGTGCACCGTGCAGCCGTGCAGGACCGCGGCGTGGCCGATGGTGACGTCGTCGCCGATGCGGGTCTCGAAGCGCTTGGTGGTGACGTGGATGACGGCGCGATCTTGCACGTTGGTGCGGGCGCCGATCGTCACGTCGTCGACGTCGCCGCGCACCACGGCACCGAACCAGATGCTGGAGCCTGCTCCGAGCACCACGCGACCGACCACCGTCGCGCCGGCGAAGACGATCGCGGTGTCGTCGATGCGCGGCTCGCGGTCACCAAAGGCGGCGATCACGAAGGGGTGCCCTCTGGGTCCGACCACAACATGTAGTTGATCACTCCCGATTCTTGCCACACGGCTTGCGCTTTGATAGGAGGTCCCATGGTTAGTCCTGATCTCCCCCATCTGCAACGCAATCCGAGTCGAAGCCCGGCCACGAGCCCGGGCTTTGTCGTTTGTGCGGGAGGCGAATGATGGAAAGGCATCCTCTGAGCGAGGGACTCACGTTCGACGACGTGCTGCTCGTTCCCGCGGCTTCCGACGTCCTGCCGCGCATGACCGACGTCTCGACCCAGCTCACCCGGCGCATCGCGCTGCGCATCCCGCTGGTGAGTGCCGCGATGGACACCGTCACCGAGGCGCGCACCGCGATCGCGATGGCCCAGGAGGGCGGGATCGGCTTCGTGCACAAGAACCTGCCGGTCGTGGCCCAGGCGTCCGAGGTGGCGCAGGTCAAGAAGTTCGAGAGCGGCATGGTCGCGGATCCGCTCACCGTCGATCCGGACCAGTCGATCTCCGAGGCGCTCGGTGTCATGCGCCGGTCGCGGATCTCGGGTCTGCCGGTGACGCGTGACGGCCGCCTGGTCGGCATCCTGACCAACCGCGATCTGCGCTTCGAGCGCCGCCTCGATCGACGCGTCAGCGAGCTGATGACCAAGGACAACCTGGTCACCGCGCGTCCCGGCGTCACCCTCGAGGAGGCGAAGAACATCCTGCACGAGCACCGCATCGAGAAGCTGCTCGTGGTCGACGACGGCCAGCGCCTGCTCGGCTTGATCACCGTCAAGGACATCGAGAAGACCACGCAGTACCCGAATGCCTGCCGCGACGATCGCGGCCGCCTGCGCGTCGGTGGCGCGGTCGGCGTCGGCGCCGACTGGGAGCAGCGCGCCGCGGCACTGGTCGAGGCCGGCGTGGACGTGATCTGCGTCGACACCGCGCACGGGCACTCCTCGAACGTGCTGCGTACGGTGACCGAGATCAAGCGTCTCTACCCCGACATGGACGTGGTCGCCGGCAACGTCGGCACGGGCGAGGGTGCCGACGCGCTGATCCGCGCTGGAGCCGACGCCATCAAGGTCGGCATGGGCGTCGGGTCGATCTGCACGACCCGCATCATCTCGGGCGTCGGCATGCCGCAGGTGACCGCGCTGCTCGACGCGACCAGGGTCGCACAGGCCGCCGGAATCCCCATCATCGCCGACGGCGGCATCCGCTTCTCGGGCGACGTCGTCAAGTCGCTCGCCTGCGGCGCGCAGACGGTGATGATCGGCAGCCTGTTCGCGGGCACCGAGGAGAGCCCAGGCGAGACCATCCTGTACGGCGGCCGCACCTACAAGATGTACCGCGGCATGGGCTCGCTCGGCGCCATGAGCGCCGGTAGTCGCGATCGCTACTTCCAGGACAACGAAGAAGAGCCGCTCAAGCTGGTCCCCGAGGGCATCGAGGGCAGGGTGCCCTACAAGGGCGCGCTCGCGCCGAACATCCACCAGCTCGTCGGTGGGCTACGCGCCGGTATGGGCTACCTCGGCGTGCGCACCCTCGATGAGCTGCGCACCGAGGGTCGCTTCATCCGCATCAGCGAAGCGGGCCACCGCGAGAGCCACGTGCACGACGTCATCGTGACCAAGGAAGCGCCGAACTACCGATTGGACTGATCTGTCATGATCTTGGTTCTCGACTTCGGCAGCCAGTACACCCAGCTCATCGCGAGACGCGTGCGCGAGGCGCGCGTCTACTGCGAGATCCTGCCCTGCACGGTGGACGTCGAGCAGGTCGCGAAGCGCCAGCCGCAAGGCATCATCCTGTCCGGTGGGCCGGCGAGCGTCTACGTGCCGTCGGCGCCCAAGCTCGCGCAGGGCATCCTCGAGATCGGCGTGCCGGTGTTTGGCATCTGCTACGGCATGAACATCCTGAACGTCTCTGCCGGTGCGAGCGTGGCGCGCGCCGAACGTCGTGAGTACGGCCGGACACCGGTCGAGATCCTCGACAACCAGGATCTCTTCCGCGGCTTCCCGGTCGGCTGCGAGATCACCGTGTGGATGTCGCACGGCGACCGCATGGAGTCGCTGCCCGCGGGCTGGACCCTTCTCGCGCGCAGCCAGAACGCGCCGATCCAGGCGTTCCGCGATCCGACCAAGCGTCTGTTCGGCGTGCAGTTCCACCCCGAGGTCGTGCACAGCGAGCGCGGTAGCGAGCTGCTGTCCAACTTCGTGCTCGGCGTCTGCGGTGCGAAGCCCGACTGGACGCCGGGCTCGTTCATCGAGCAGGCGGTCGCGCGCATCCGCGAGCAGGCGCCGGAAGGCCGCGTCATCTGCGGGCTGTCCGGCGGCGTCGACTCGACGGTCGCGGCAGCGCTGCTGCACCGTGCGATCGGCGAGCGCCTGACCTGCATCTTCGTCGACAACGGCCTGCTGCGCGACGGCGATCGCGCGATGGTCGAGGAGTCGCTGGCCCACCTCGGGCTCGACATCCGCACGGTCGACGCCGGCGACCGCTTCCTGGCGTCGCTCGACGGGATCATCGACCCCGAGGTCAAGCGCAAGCGGATCGGCAACCTGTTCGTCGAGATCTTCGAGGAGGCCTCGAACACGCTCGAAGACGTGCGCTTCCTGGCTCAGGGTACGCTGTACCCGGACGTCATCGAGTCGATCTCCGTGCGCGGTCCGTCGGCGACCATCAAGACGCACCACAACGTCGGCGGCCTGCCCGAGCGCATGAAGCTCAAGCTCATCGAGCCGCTGCGCGAGCTCTTCAAGGACGAGGTGCGTGCCGTCGGGCGGGACCTCGGGCTCGCCGAGGAGCTGATCGCGCGCGAGCCCTTCCCTGGGCCCGGCCTCGCGGTTCGCATCGTCGGCCCGGTCGACCGCGAGCGCGTGGCCCGGGTGCGCGCGGCGGACGCGATCGTGCGCGACGAGCTGAAACGCTCGGGCGAATCGCGGCGCATCTGGCAGGGCTTCGCGGTGCTGCTGCCGGTGCAGACCGTCGGCGTGCAGGGCGACGAGCGCACCTACGACGAGGTGATCGCGCTGCGCGTCGTCGAGAGCCAGGACGGCATGACGGCCGACTGGGCGCGCCTCTCGCACGACACGCTCGAGACCATCGCACGCCGCATCACCAACGAGGTGCGTGGCGTCAACCGCGTGGTCTACGACATCTCCTCCAAGCCACCAGCGACGATCGAGTGGGAGTGACGGCTTCTCTATGAGTTTCGTGCACCTGCATCTGCACACGCAGTTCTCGCTGCTCGACGGCGCGAACAAGATCGGCGACCTGATGCCGCGCATCGCGCAACTCGGCATGCCGGCGGTGGCGATGACCGATCACGGCAACATGTTCGGCGCGGTGCAGTTCTACACCAAGGCGAAGGACCAGGGTGTCCAGCCGATCATCGGCTGCGAGGTCTACGTCGCGCCCAAGAGCCGCTTCGACAAGAGCTCGGCGCGCGCCGACGACCCGGAGGCCGGCGGCAACCATCACCTGATCCTGCTGGCGCAGAACGAGAAGGGCTACCGCAACCTGTGCCGGCTGGTGACCGCCGGCTACAAGGAAGGGTTCTACTACAAGCCACGCATCGACAAGGATCTTCTGCGCGAGCTCAACGAAGGACTGTTCTGCCTGTCGGGCTGCCTGGCGAGCGAGGTCAACCAGGCGATCGCGCGCAGCGACATCAAGCGGGCGCGCGAGGTCGCGGGCGAGTTCGCATCGATCTTCAACGGCGATCGCTACTACATCGAGATCCAGGACAATCACCTGCCCGAGCAGGTCACCGCGAACCGCGAGCTGGTCTCGCTGTCGAAGGATCTCGGCATCCCGCTGATCGCGACCAACGACTGCCACTACCTGCACCGCGAGGACTCGGAAGCGCACGAGGCGCTGCTCTGCATCCAGACCGGCAAGACGCTCGCCGACCCCAAGCGCTGGAAGTTCGGCACCGACCAGCTGTTCGTGAAGACGCCCGACGAGATGCGCGCCGCCTTCGCCGAGTTCCCCGAGGCGATCAGCAACACGGTCGATCTCGCCAAGCGCTGCGACTTCAAGATGAGCTTCGGGCAGTACCAGTTTCCGGACTACACGGTCGCGGAAGACGAGACCCTCGAGGGGGTGCTCGAGAAGGAGGCCCGTGCCGGGCTCGAGCTGCGCCTGACGACGATCCGCCAGCACGACAAGAAGTGGCGCGAGGAGAAGCTCGCAGACTACCTGGACCGCCTGCAGATCGAGCTCGGCGTCATCAACCGCATGGGCTTCGCGGGCTACTTCCTGATCGTCTCGGACTTCATCACCTGGGCCAAGCGCGAGGGCATTCCGGTCGGCCCCGGCCGCGGCTCCGCGGCGGGCAGCCTGGTCGCCTGGGTGATGCAGATCACCGACCTCGACCCGATCGCGCACGGGCTCCTGTTCGAGCGCTTCCTCAACCCCGAGCGCAAGTCGATGCCCGACATCGACGTCGACTTCTGCTTCGAGCGCCGTGACGAGGTGATCCAGTACGTCCGTCAGAAGTACGGCGAGGACCGGGTCGCGCAGATCATCACCTTCGGAACGCTGAAGGGGAAAGCGGCGCTGAAGGATGTCGGGCGCGTGCTCGACTTCACCTTCGGCGAAACCGACCGGCTCGCGAAGCTCTACCCGGCGCCGCGCCAGGGCAAGGACTTCCCGCTCGAGAAGGCGCTCGAGATGGAGCCCAAGCTGCGCGAGATGCGTGACAAGAGCGAGCGCGAGGGCAAGCTGTTCGCTTACGCACTCAAGCTCGAAGGCCTGATGCGCCACCACTCGAAGCATGCCGCGGGGATCGTGATCAGCTCGCGGCCGCTGGTCGAGTCGGTGCCGCTGTGCGTCGACAAGGACGGCAACGTCCTCACGCAGTACTCCGGCACCGACATCGAGAAGATCGGGCTGATCAAGTTCGACTTCCTCGGGCTCAAGAACCTGACGCTGATCCAGAACACCCTGAAGCGCATCGTCGCGAGCGGACACCCGGCGCTCGATCTCGCGTCACTGCCGCTCGACGACAGGAAGACCTACAAGGTGCTCGCGCGCGGCGAGACGGTGGGCGTGTTCCAGATGGAATCGAGCGGCATGCGCGATCTGGTGACACGCGTCAAGCCGACCTGCTTCGAGGACATCGTCGCGATCAACGCGTTGTTTCGGCCCGGACCGCTCGACTCCGGCATGGTCGACTCGTACGTCCAGCGGAAACACGGCCGCGAGAAGATCGTCAACCTACACCCGCTGCTCGAGCCGATCCTGCGCGAGACCTACGGCATCATGGTCTACCAGGAGCAGGTCATGCAGGCGGCGCAGGTGCTCGGCGGCTACTCGCTGGGCGACGCCGACAACCTGCGCCGCGCGATGGGCAAGAAGAAGGCGGAGGAGATGGCGCGCGAGCGCCTGCGTTTCGTCGACGGCGCGCTCAAGAACAAGCTGACCGACAAGCTCGCCGGCGACATCTTCGACCAGATGGAGACCTTCGCGGGCTACGGCTTCAACAAGTCGCACGCGGCCGCCTACGCGCTGGTGTCGTTCCAGACGGCGTACCTGAAGGCGCACTACCCCGAGGAGTTCATCGCCGCCCTGATGACCCTCGAAATGGACGACGCCGACCGCACGCACAAGAACATCGCCGAGGCGCGCGAGCGCAAGATCCCGGTGCTGCCGCCCGACGTGAACGAGAGCCGCGAGCACTTCACCGTGGTCGAGGGCAAGATCCGCTTCGGGCTCGGCGGCATCAAGGGCGTGGGCGCGAAGGCGATCCAGGCGATCCTCACCGAGCGCGACGGAGACGGTCCGTTCCGCGGGCTCGATGACCTGGTCCGCCGCGTGCGCTCCGCGCATGCCAACCGGCGAGTATTCGAGAATCTGATCAAGTGCGGTGCGCTGGATTCCACGACCGTCGACCGGTCGAGCTTGCTCGCCGGTCTCGACGATGTCATGCGTTGGGCCAGCAACGCCGCGAGCAACCTCGACCAGCACAACCTCTTCGGCGGCGGTGCGAACGGCGAGCCCGAGCGCTTCGTGTTCCCCTCGGCTGCCACCTGGTCCCAGCAGGAGCTGCTCACGGCCGAGAAGGAGACGCTGGGCTTCTTCATCACGGCCCATCCGCTCGACCGCTTCGAGAAGCAGCTCGCGAGACTCGTCACGTGCAAGACCGTCGACCTGAGAAACCTGCCGGGCCAGACCAAGGTCACGCTCGCCGGCGTGGTGCAGGGCCTACGGCTGAAGAACAGCCGCAAGGGCGATCGCTACGCGACCTTCTTCCTCGAAGACAAGCACGGCATCGTCGAGGTGATCGCCTGGCCGGAGACCTTCCGCAAGAACGAGCCCTTGATCACGGGCAGCGATCCGCTCTGCCTGAGCGGCAAGCTCGACGTGAGCGAGGAGCGCCGGCAGATCATCGCGGAGGAGCTGACGCGGCTCGAGGATGCGCGCGCGCGCTCGATCCGCGAGCTGCAGATCTCGCTCGACGCCCGGCGCGTGACGCGCGCGGACATGGAGTCCCTGCTGCAGACTCTGAAGCGCTACCCCGGCTCGTGCCCGGCCTTCGTGCACGTCGTCCAGGAGCAGTACGAGACCCGCATCGCGCTCGAGAAGCACGCCGTCGCCACCACCCACGAGCTGATCGCCGCCCTGTCCGAGCGGGTGAGCGGTGCCGAGGCGAGGTTCGTTTCTTGAGCGGGGAGGGCTCGGCATGAGCCGCGGCGGTACGCACGAGGTGACGCGGCCGCGCGAGCGCGCCTTGCTGGTCGGGATCGAGCTCGGCCGCGCCCGCGAGGGCTTCGAGGGCATGGAGGGCTCGCTGGCCGAGCTCGGGCAGCTCTGCCGGACCGCGTCGGTCACGGTGGTCGGACAGACCTCGCAGCGGCGCCCGGTGCCCGACGTGCGGACCTTCGTCGGCAAGGGCAAGGTCGAAGAGATCCGCAACCTGGTGCGCGACCTCGAGGCCGACGTCGTGGTCTTCGACGACCCGCTCGCACCCGCACAGCAGCGCAACCTCGAGAGAGAGATCGGCCTCGGTCCGGGCGGTGACCCGAGCGTCAAGGTGCTCGACCGGAGCCAGCTCATCCTCGACATCTTCGCACAGCGCGCGCACACCCTCGAGGGCAAGCTGCAGGTCGAGCTGGCACAGCTCGAGTATCTCCTGCCGCGTCTCACCAGGCACTGGACGCACCTGTCACGCATCAAGGCCGGCGTCGGCATGCGCGGCCCTGGCGAGACCCAGCTCGAGGTCGACCGGCGGCGCGTGCGCGAGCGCGTCGCGATGCTGCGCAAGCGCCTGGTGGAGGTCGCGCGGACGCGCCGCCTGCACCGCGAGGAACGCGCCGAGGTCCCGTTCCCGACCGTCGCGCTGGTCGGCTACACCAACGCGGGCAAGTCCACCTTGATGCGGCGGCTCACCGGCGCGGACGTGCTGATCGACGACATGCTGTTCGCCACGCTCGACCCCACGGTCCGGCGCATCGATCTGCCGCGCTCCGGGACCGCGCTGCTCTCGGACACGGTCGGCTTCATCCACAAGCTGCCGCATCAGCTCGTCGAGGCCTTCAAGAGCACCCTCGAGGAGGTGCGGACGGCGGACTTGCTGCTGCACGTCGTCGACGCCTCGAACGACGCCCGCACGAGCCACATCGCGGTGGTGAAGGACGTGCTGAGCGAGATCGAAGCCGAGGAGCGTCCCGTACTGCTCGTGCTCAACAAGATCGATCGCCTCGAACAACCGGCGCGCCAGGCGGTGCTGCTCGAGGCCGAGCGCGCGAGCGGTGTCGCGGTGTCGGCGGCCGGGGACATCGGCATCGATGCCTTGCGCGCGCGCATCGACGAAGCCCTCGACGCGCGCCGTACGCGCGCCGAGTTTCGCATTCCGTACGATCGCGGCGAGGTTCTGGCCCGCCTGCATCGTGACGGCTCCGTGCTCGAGGCACGCCAGGACGACGAGTCGACGCTGGTCACCGCGCTGGTCACGCCGAAGCTGGCGGGACAGATCCGCAAGGCGCTCGGCGCCCGCTGAGTCGCTGCTTCGCGCACGGCGATGCTCAACATCCCGAACACGCTGACCCTGCTGCGCATCGCCGCGATTCCGGCGATCCTGATCGCTCTCGACGAGGGCCAGTTCGGGCTCGCCTTCGCGCTCTTCGTGGCAGCCGGCGTGACCGACGGCCTCGACGGCGCGATCGCGCGCATGACCAACACGCGCACCGATCTCGGCTCCTACCTCGACCCGCTGGCCGACAAGGGCCTGGTCCTGAGCCTGCTCATCAAGCTGACCTGGATGGGCATGGTGCCGCAGTGGGCGCTGACCATCATCCTGACGCGTGACATCGTATGCTTGACCGGCTACGCGCTGCTGTTCCTGCTCACCGGCGAGCGCATCGAGATCCGGCCGACGCTGATCGGCAAGCTCGCGACTTTCCTGCAGCTCACCGGGCTTGCCGGGGCGCTGCTCGTGCTGGCCTACCCGGACCTGCGTGGAGCGGTGCCCAGCGCAGCGATCTTCGCCGGGGCCGCCGTCGCCACGGCGATCGCGGGCATCCAGTACGTGGGACGCGGTCTGCGCTGGTATCAGACGCGTCCCACCTGAGCGAAACAGCGCGCCCCTTCCCGCCCGGCCGACGGAGTTGCTACGCTAGCGGAGATGCGACGACCCCCCACGGCAGCAATCGGCGTTCTTCTGAAGGTGGTGCTCGCGCTCGCGGTCACGATGCTGCCCGGCGCGTCGTCGCGCGCAGCGGAACCCGTTCCCGCGCCGTCGCCGACGGCTGGGGCCGAAGCAGCCCTGCCGGCCGCGACCCAGGCGCCCAACGAGGCGCGCCTGCTGCTCGACGCGGCCAACCGTCTGGACGAGACCACGCGCGCCTGGAGCGACCGCAGCCAGCGTCTGAAGCTGCGCATCTTCGACGGCCGCGCGACCGAGCGTAAGCGCGAGCTGACCATGAAGACGCTCAAGCGCCCGGGCGGCGAGGACAAAACGATCACAGTCTTCCACGAGCCCCCGGAGGTGCGCGGCACCTCGTTCCTCCAGTTCGCGCACCGCGACCGGGACGCGGAGCAGTGGCTGTTCCTGCCGGCGCTGGCCCGCGTGCGCCAGATCTCCGCGCAATCCAAGAACGAGAGCTTCATGGGTACCGACTTCAGCTACCGCGACCTCGAGCTGCTGACCGACGTGATCGCGTGGAGCGAAGAGGAGGCCCCGGCGCGCCTGGTCGGCACCGAGCAAATCGACGGTGTTGAGGCGGCGTTGATCGAGCTGACCCCGAAGAAGAAGGACGTCGGCTACCAGCGCATCCGGATCGCGCTTGCGAAGCCCGACCTGGTCATCCGCCGCATGGAGTTCTACGGCTCCGGCGACACCCCGAAGAAGCTGCTGAAGCTCGACGACGTACGCACGGTGTCCGCTATCCCGACCCCGTTTGCACTCGAGATGGTGCAGCCGCAGGCCGGCAGCAAGACCTCCGTCGAGGTGGTGGACGTGCGCTACAACCAGGGCCTGGCCGAGGATCGGTTCACCACGCGGGCGCTCGAGCGCGGTGCGCTCGATGCCGAGTGAACGGGGCGCCAAGGCGCGTCCGCGCCAGCCGCTCGACGGTCGTGCCCTGACGCGCCTCGCGCGCCGCGCCGGCGCGATCGGTCTGGCGCAGTTCCGACGGGTGCGTGCCGAGCGCAGCCAGGCCGGTACGATCGTCACTGCGGCGGATCGCGAGATCGAACGTCAGATCCGGGCCGACGTCGCGAAGCTCGCGCCGGGCGTCGCGGTGATCGGCGAGGAGCTGCCGTCGACCGGCGATCTCGCAGGCGGCTGGACGCTGGCGGTCGATCCGATCGACGGCACGGACGCCTATGTGGCGGGCCTGCCGACCTGGTGCGTCTCGCTGGGTCTGCTCTACGAGGGCATGCCGGTCGCCGGTGTGGTGTACCTGCCGACCTTCGACGACATCTACGTGGCGCAGAGCGGCATCCTGCGCTGGAACGGCGTCGAGGTGCCGCACGGCGGGGTCGAGCCGCAGCACGACGGCTTCGTCCTGGCGTACTCGGAGTTCCACCGCCGCCCGCTGCTGCGGCTGCGCGGCAAGGTGCGGGTGTTGGGCTCGACCGCCTACCATCTGAGCCTGGTGGCGCGTGGCGCCGCCGAGGCAGCCATCGTCGGACGGGTGTACATCTGGGACATCGCGGCCGGGAAGGCGCTGCTCGACGCGGTCGGCGGCGAGCTGGTCTATCTGCGCACCGGCCAGGCGGTCGACCTCGGCACGATGCTGGGCGGTGCCGCGTCGCGCGACTTCATGCTCGCGGCGCGTGCGGGCGCGACCGAGAAGGTCCTGCAGCGCATCCGGCGAGGCTGAGGGGCAGCGCGGGCGCCGAGCGGCGCGTGCGCAACCGGGGCGCGACTTGCGCCCCGCTGGCACCCTAGGCAAGATCGGGGCGCGTCCGACCTGGACCTCCGTATGCAACCAGCCTCCGAAGCGCTCGCTCCCGGCGACGATCGAGTCCTGCGCTACCTGCTGCCGGTCAGCGTCTTCGTCTCGGGCGCGGTGGTGATGGTGCTCGAGGTCCTGGGGACCCGCCTGATCGCCCCGGTGTACGGCACCAGCCTGCACGTCTGGTCGGCGATCATCGCGGTCACCCTGCTGTCGCTCTCGGTGGGCTACTGGCTCGGCGGCCGCTTCGCCGATCGCTTCCCGCGGGCCGCGGTCTACTTCCTGCTCTTCGAGCTCGCGGCCTTGTTGATCGTCCTGCTGCCCCTGGTGCGCGAGCCGGTCTTGAGCTTGACGAAGCCGCTCGGCCTGCGCTCCGGTGCGCTGCTGTCGGCGATCCTGTTCCTCGGCGTCCCGCTGACCTTGCTCGGCATGATCTCGCCGTTCGCTGTTCGCCTCGCCGCCCACGTCATCGTCGACCTCGGGCGCACGACGGGACGGCTCTACGCGCTGTCGACGGCTGGCAGCCTGCTCGGAACGCTACTCGCCGGCTTCTACTTGATCCCGAGCTTTCGCTTGCGCTCGATCTTCCTCGGCGCGGCGCTGGTGCTCGCGCTCCCGGCGGTCGTGTATCAGGCTCTGGCGGCACGCCGACAGCTCGTTGCCGCGGGCCTGGTCGTGCTGGCGGTCGGGCTGGTCGCACAGCGGCCGCTACGCACCGCGGAGGGCATCCGCCACGTCAGCGAGTCGCACTTCGGCCAGATCAAGGTGCTCGACGGTGGCGGCGCACGCACCTTGCTGGTCAACGGCACGATCCAGACGCAGACCATCGCGGGCTCCAACGTCGCGATCAGTGCGTATCCAGCGGTCATGGCGGAGCTCGCCTGGCGCGCGCGACCGGATGGACGGCGCGCGCTGCTGATCGGTCTCGGCGGCGGCGTCATCCCGCCGCTGTTCGGCGCCTTCGGCGTGACGATGCGCTCCGTCGAGATCGATCCCGAGGTCGTCGCGGTCGCGCGTGACTACTTCGCCTTCGATCCCCGCGTCCATCCGGTCACGATCGCCGACGGCCGGAACTTCCTGCTGTCGACGAGCGAGTCCTTCGACTACATCGTCCTCGACGCGTTTGCCGGCGAGGTGGTGCCGATCCATCTGCTCACCGAGGAGATGATCGGCCTGATCGACGCGCACCTGACCAGACAGGGAATCCTGGTCTTGAACTACCTCGGCTACCGCGAAGGCGAGCGCGCCCGCCCGCTGCGCTCGGTGGTGCGCACGATCGCGACCCACCTGCCGTTCGTGGTCGTCCATCCGAGCCATCCGCCCGGGGACTACGGCAACAACATCATCATCGCGGCACGCGAGCCGATCCGGCTCGCCAGCGGGCCGCGGCCGTTTGCCGTGCCGCCCTGGATGGCCGAGCAGGTACGCCTCCAGCCGCCGCTCGAGGTCGACGCGGCTGCCGGGATCGTTCTCAGCGACGACTACAACCCGCTCGATCTCTGGGCGGTCGACGCGTCGGAGAAGTGGCGCATCGCGGCGATGGACATGTACCCGAGCGAGGTCTTGTTCGTCGAGTGAACAGGCTGTGCGCGGGTCGCGGCACGCTCGGTCACTGCCAGGGGAGGGGGACGCGGCGGTAGACGGCTCGGCAGGGTGCGCCCGGGGCGTGCAGGAAGTCGAAGCGGCCGGCGTCGTCGGCGAGCAGCAGGCTCGACGAGCGCGTGCCGAAGAGCTCGGTGTGGATGCAGAGCTGGTCGGTGGGCGCGCGGTCGTCGAGCGCCGTCAGATGATCGCCCAGTACCGTGTGCAGGCCGGCCACCAGTCCGCTGCGATCGCGCGTGTCGGCGTAGGACTCCGCGAGCTGCTGGAAGCGCTGCGCGGAGCGCGAGATACGCTGGCACGTCGCGTCGTTCAGATCGAGGTTGGTGAGCAGGTGCGTACCCGGCGGTAGCTCGTGCAGCGCCATGCCGTCGGTGCGGTTCTGCGCCACCACGGCGCGCGCGCGATCGGCGACCAGGACGTTGAACGGGTTGTGCTCGGCCGACGGCACGGCGCCGAGGATCTCGACGGCGGCGGCGACCGAGCCGGCGCGGGCCAGCGCGACGCACAGCGCGCCCCGCGAGGCGCGCGTCGGGTCGGGCGGCTCGGCGGTGCGTCGGTTCAGGATCCCGACGATCACGCCGTGCTCGCTGGTCGCGAGCCAGGATCCACCCGCGACGACGTCGCGCCCGCCGACCACCAGGGGCTCGGCCGCGAGCAGGGTCGGACCTTCGGCCGGGCGGGCGTAGAACTCGTCGCGGTTCGCCGCCACGACGAGCGGCAGACCGGGAAGAACGCGCGCGAAGACGGCCAGGGTGCACACGATCGTGGGCTCAGGCGCTGCGCTGCGCGCGTTGTCTTGCCAGGGGGGTCATGTTACCCCCGACGTACCCGATTCTTTCGAGCCTGCCTATGTTTTCCACCATCGACGACGTCGTCCAGCAGTTTACCGGACAGAAATACATCTGCAGCCGCTCGATCGCGACCGTCGTCTATCTGGCGTCGAAGATGGGCAAGCCGATCCTGGTCGAGGGACCGGCGGGTGTCGGCAAGACCGAGCTCGCCAAGGTCGTCTCGCGCTGTCTCGGGCACGAGCTGATCCGCCTGCAGTGCTACGAGGGACTCGACGAGGCCAAGGCACTCTACGAGTGGGAGTACGGCAAGCAGCTCCTGTACACCCAGATCCTGAAGGACAAGATCGGCGAGGTGCTGGCCGGCACGGGCACGTTGCACGAGGCCATCGAGCGCATCTCCGCGCAGGACGGGGTGTTCTTCTCGGAGCGCTTCATCCTGCCACGACCGTTGCTGAAGGCGATCACCTCGGAGCAGCCGGTGGTCCTGCTGGTCGACGAGATCGACAAGTCGGACAACGAGTTCGAGGCCTTCCTGCTGGAGATCCTGAGCGATTTCCAGGTCAGCGTCCCCGAGCTCGGCACCATCGTAGCGCGCCACATCCCGCTCGTGGTCCTGACCAGCAACAACAGCCGCGAGGTCTCGGACGCGCTCAAGCGGCGCTGTCTGCACCTGTTCATCGACTACCCGTCGCAGGCGCACGAGCTCGAGATCATCAAGCTCAAGGTCCCCGAAGTCGCCGACGCGCTGGCCGCCGACGTGGTCGCGGTGGTGCAGAGCGTTCGCAAGCTCGACCTGAAGAAGGCGCCGAGCATCAGCGAGACGCTCGACTGGGCGCGCGCGCTGGCGCTGCTGAACGTCGAGTCGCTCGGCGAGGAGCTGGTCAACGACACCCTGACGACGATCTTCAAGTACGAGGGCGACGTCCGCAAGGCGCAGACCGAGCTGCGCGACTTCGCGGCACGACAGAAGGCGCGCGCGCGCACCGAGGGGCAGCCCGACCCTGCCGACAAGGATGTCCTGCACTGAGGTGACGCGCTGATGCCGCGGGGAAGGGGAGAGGGCATCGCCCTCGCGCGTTGATGGAAGCACGCATCCTCGAGTTCGCGGCCCTGCTGCGCCGGCACGGGGTCCGCATCTCACCGGCCGAGTCGCTGGACTCGCTGTCCGCGCTCCAGGGCACCGGGCTGCCGTCGCGCGCGATCGTCAAGGACGTACTGCGCGCGACCATGATCAAGCGCGCAGCAGACCTGCCGACCTTCGAGGAGATCTTCGACCTCTACTTCTCGGCGCTCGGCGATGCGATCCGCGACAGCACGGAGCAGGCGGCGGAAGCCGTGGGCGGCTCGCTCGCCGACTACCAGAAGCTCCTCGAGCAGCTCGAGGAGTTGTTGAAGCGGCGACAGGAGGAGCAGGGCAACGAGCTCTCGGAGATCGCGCGTGCGTTGCTGCGCCACGACGACGGTACGCTGGAGCGCCGCATCCGCGAGGCGACCGAGAGCGCGCGCGCCGGACCCGGCCAGCGCGGCAAGCAGGAGGGCCAGCTCGGGCATGCGCTGGGCGAGCAGCTCCGCCTCGGCGAGATCGTGCGCGAGCTCGAGGGACTGTCGGATCAGCTCGAGGATCTCGGCGCCGACGGTGCTACCGCCGCGAAGCTGCGCGAGCTGATCAAGCGCCGGCTCGCCGACCTCGCCGATCTCATCAAGCGCGCCGCGCGCCTCGAGACGACGCGCGAGAACCCACAGCCGCGCGACGCCACCGGTCTCGAGACGCTCGCCGAGAAGAGCTTCTACTACCTGACCGAGGACGAGATCCGGAAGATGAAGGAGGCGGTCACGCGCCTCGCGCAGCGTCTCAAGCACGTGGTCTCGATCAAGCGTGCCCGCGCCAAGCGCGGCACCTTCGACCTGCAGCGGACGTTGCGCCACAACACGCAGTTCGGCGGCATCCCGTTCGACGTCCAGTTCGACCGCCGGAAGAAGAACCGGCCGCAGATCGTCGTGCTGTGCGACGTCTCCGACTCGGTGCGCAACGTGTCGCGCTTCATGCTGCAGTTCGTCTACTCGCTGCAGGATTTGTACTCCAAGGTGCGCAGCTTCATCTTCGTCAGCGACATGGGCGAGGTGACCAAGCTGTTCGAGGAGCACGAGATCAACCAGGCGATCGACCTGTCGCTGCGTGGCGACGTGATCAACGTCTTCGCCCACTCGGACTTCGGCCGGGCGTTCAAGAGCTTCCACCGCGACCACCTCGCCGCGATCAATCGCCGCACCACGGTGATCGTGCTCGGCGATGCGCGCAACAACTATAATCTTGCGCACGAATGGGTCCTGCGCGACGTCCAGCGCAAGGCCAAGCAGGTCATCTGGCTCAACCCGGAGAACAAGACCACCTGGGGCTTCGGCGACAGCGAGATGGACCGCTACATGGCCTTCTGCGACGTCGTCGAGGAGTGCCGGAACCTGAATCAGCTCTACCGCGTCGTCGACCGCCTGGTGCTGTCCTGAGCCGCCTCGCGAAAGGCGACCGGCGTTGACCCGGTGCCCTTCGCTGGATAGGTATGGGGCAGATGATCCGCGGGGATTTCATATTGATGAGCGTGGGTGGCTTGACCCTCGATCCCGTCACGAAGACGCCAATCGTCGTTTTGCGTGACTCAGAGAACAAGCTGAACCTGCCCATCTGGATCGGTCTCCTCGAGGCGACCGCGATGGCGACCGAGCTCGAAGGCATCAAGATGGCGCGTCCGATGACGCACGACCTCTTGAATACCGTGATCAACGAGCTGGGCGCCGCCGTGGAAGCGATCGAGGTGAACGATCTGAAGGACAATACGTTCTTCGCGACGGTTCGTCTGCGGCGCCACGACCAGCTCCTGTCCATCGACTCGCGTCCGAGCGACGCGATCTCGCTGGCGCTGCGCACCAAGAGCCCGATCTACGTCGCGAAGAAGGTGCTCGAGCAGTCGAGCGTCCTGCAGCAGGCGGACGACGAGCAGGAACAGAACCTCTCCAACGTCTCGCGCGACAAATGGGCCGACATCCTCGAGAAGATGCTTCCCGAGGACTTCAAATACAAAATGTGATGGGGCAGGGGACGAAACGAAACACACCATGACCCAGGCCACACCCACCACCAAGAAGCTGCACCGCAAGGAGCTGCGCCAGCCCGACGAGTTCATCTCGCTATCGGGCCGCGTCGTCGCCTGGGCGCGCAACAACGCGCTCGCCGTGCAGATCGCAGCCGGGACCATCGTCGCCCTGGTGCTCGTGGTCGGCGGCGTGCGCTGGTACGTCCAGTCCCGCGACGCGAACGCGGCGCGGCAGTTCTACGGCGCCAGCGAGCTGTTCAAGCGCGAGCAGTGGGAGCCGGCGCAGAAGGACTTCGCGGCTGTCGCCGCGAGCTACGGCAGCACGCCGTACGGCTCGCTCGCCAAGCTCTACGCCGGACGCGCCGCCTTGAACGCGAACAAGCCCGCCGAGGCCGTGCCGTTCCTGACCGAGTTCGTGGCCTCGGCGCCCAGCGTCGGGTTCGAGCAGATCGGTCGCGTGTCGCTGGCCCGCGCGCTCGAGGCGACCAGCAACACCAAGGGCGCACGCGACGAGTTCGGCCGCGCGATCGCACTCGACGGTCCGCTCGGTCCCGACGCGACCATCGCGCTCGCACGGATCGAGGAAGCCGACGGCACCAAGGAAAAGGCGGTCGAGCTCTACCAGAAGTACCTGGCCGACCAGCCCGAGGGCGCGGCCGCGGCGCTCGCCCGGATGCGTCTCGCCGGGCTCGGGGTGAAGCCGCCACCGAGCCCGCCGGGAATGTCGTTTCCGCCGGGCGGCGGTCTCGGCGGCATGCCGATCCAGATTCCCTGACGCGCGCGAGCTGCGCGTGCGGCCGCGGGCAGCGCTCGGCGTGACGGCACCGCGCACGCACAGTGTGCGCGAGCAATCTCCGGACGCTGCTCGCATCGCTTGCTGCGCGGCGACTGCTCTCGCACCGGGGAACCCCAAACCCCGGGATGCCTGGTCGGACCGTGTCGCGCAGCGATGCCCCAGCCAACCCTGCGACGCGCCCAAAACTACGGCGTGGATCTTCTCGCTGCTCATCATCGGCGCCTTCCGGTTCATACTGCACGCGGCATCCCAATGATCTGCGGGAACCAGGCGCCGCGGAAGCGCTCCCCGGGCGTCAGGCCGTGCTCCGGCGGCAGCGGGGCGGTGTGCGGCTTGGGCGTGTACACCGCGTCGTCGCCGAGCCAACGGGTCGCCAGGGCGCGCCGCCTCCGCGTCGTCGACGCGTTGCCGCTCGAGCCGTGCAGGATCAGCGGGTGGAAGATGAGCACGTCGCCCGGCTGCATGTCCCAGTTGACCAGATCGTAGTCGCCGCGGTGGGCGTCGATGTCGGGCGGGTCCTCGAGGTCGCTGCCCAGCAGGAACGGATTGTAGTCGGGCGACACGGCTTTGAAGCGCTTGTTCCAGCGGTGTGAGCCGCGCACGTACTCGAGGCCGCTGGAGGCGCGCGTCAACGGGTCGAGCGGCATCCAGATCGAGCAGATCTGGCTGCCCTCGACCTGCCAGAAGGTCAGGTCGTGATGCCACGGGGTCGGCACCTGGGTGCCCACCTCCTTGACGAAAATCTGATCGTAGAAGAACGTCACCGTCGTCGCGCCCATCGCCTGCTGGGCGAGCCGCGCCGCGGGCGATTCAAAGATGAAGGCGCGGTAGTCCTCGTCGCGGCGCCACATGTAGATGTCGTTGGTGAAGCCCTTGTCAGGCATCGACAGCATCGCGCCCAGCGTCGTCGGGTGGCGAATGCTGCGGTCGATGGCGGCGGCGACGCGCTCGATCCAGACAGCCGGCATCACCTGGCGGACGCACAGCACGCCGTCGCGCTGAAACGTCTCGATCTCGGCGGCGGTCAGTGCACGCCATGGCTGCTCGGACATGCCGACTCTCCTCGCTGCGCCGGACGGCGCCGACGGTGAGAGGTAGTCCGATATGAGAGTTCTGTCAATCATTGAAGATTCCCTCAATCGGGTTTACTGAGGCGCCCATGCCCCGTGCCGCCGCCCGACTCACCCCGCCGCGCGGCGGGGTTCATGACGAGGTTCGCGTCGACGGTGACGCCATCGATCCGGGCGCCATCCGTCGAGGCGTGGACGGGCGAGCGCGAACGGCGCGGCGGGGCTCCGATCCGCGTGGGAATCGGAGCCCATTACGGTCCGGTCGTGATTGGCGACATCGGCGACTCGCAGCGCCTCGAGAGAGCGGTGCTCGGCGACACTGTGAACGTCGCCAGCCGCCTCGAGCGAGCCAGCCGCGATCTGGGATGCACCGTCGTCGTCAGCGAGGACCTGGTGGCAGCCGCGAAGCGTCCGAGCTCGAGCTGTTCCCGTCGCCGTGGTCCGCGCCGCAGGCTCAACCGATCTGCGGTCGCGTCGAGCCCTCCCATCACCGGCGGATAGCCCGCATGCGGGGCCGATTTACAGTTTTTGTCAACGCAAAGTGGAAATGTCCTAATCTCCCCCAAGTAGAGATGTCCTATTCGGGCCGGGCGGGTCAGGCCGTCAGATCGGCCGCCATTCGAATCCGCTTCTTCTCTCTGAGCGTGATCTTGGGATTTGCCAGTCGCTCGCGGTCGCGCTGGCGCTGTTGCTCGGCGATCCATTCCAGAGTGTCTGCCAGGTGCTTGTTCCCGACGATCGCGCCCTGCGTGATCCTGGCCTCGTCTTTGGGGTGCGCGTGGTGAGCCAGTACACGACCCGCGTGATGGATCGTGATCGTTCCATCCTCGTGCTCGTGCACCGAGACGCGGTGCCGTCGAAGCCGCCGGTTCT